>Ga0163215_100184_pt1 | contig 163750 bp, 154 predicted proteins | sample SynspAceP_FD_185934 | JGI IMG/M metagenome (GOLD analysis project Ga0163215, IMG submission 185934) | Saline lake microbial communities from Ace Lake in Antarctica - Synechococcus sp. Ace-P (Hybrid Assembly) | ecosystem: Environmental > Aquatic > Non-marine Saline and Alkaline > Saline | place...
AACCAGCAGCTGCCGCAGTCCGCCTTGGGCAGCAAGCCCCCCTTGCAGGCGATGAAAGACTGGCACAAACTCAGGCCAGAGCTGTTCAAGAAGCAGCCATACTACCGTCCGGGATGTGACAGTTAACGAGCATCATTGAAATCGACAGTTTGATCCTGAAGTTAACGAAACAGGATCAGAAAATGGCCAACCTATTTGAGCAAAATCGTAACTACGTCCTTGGTGACGATGAACTGAACATTATTGGCGACCGCGACAAGCTGGCGCAATGGCGTCACAAGCGCATGGGTCCACCGTTCTACAAGCTGGGTCGCAAGATCATCTATCGCGGCGCTGACCTGAACGCTTGGTCAGAGGCCCAGCGCGTTGATCCACGGCGAGGCGTTGAATAATGGCGCGGCGTTTCCAAACACGGGGGATCAGCAAGGATCGTGTCTATACGATCAAGATGGCCGCGCGCACGGTCGGCGTTTCTGAGCAAACCTTTCGACAATGGCACAAAGACGGTTTGCATCTGATTTCAGACAAACGCCCCTATCTTGTTCGTGGCGCTGACCTTATCGACTTCCTCAAAAAACGAGAGAAGGCCAACAAGGTGCCAATGTGCAAAGGGCAGTTCTTTTGCATGGCTTGCAAAGCACCGCGCGACGCTCGCAAGGGGTCTATCACCTACAGTGCCACAACGGCCCTGACCGGGCGGCTGAGTGGGCTTTGTGCCGTCTGTGGCGGCAAGTTGGGGCAGTTTTGCAGGGCGGCAAGTTCATCTGATTTCATGATTGGCGACGCTGCCCCGCCCAGTGCTGGGGCGCAAGCCTAGTCTGACCCGGCAACATACACTGAAACTACTACTTCGGACGTGGCCCAGAACCCCACTTAATTGCAAGGTCTACGTCCTTCTATTCCCAACGCCAACATAAGGATTTTGCATGAAAAATATCGACGCAAACAACGAACGCCTGAAGCTCGATTATCAGGATCATTTGCGACACGCTGAAGGTCTGGACCATAAGACCATCGACAAAGTGTTGACCGCGATCCGGCAATTCGAGACCAGCACCAAATGCAAGCCTTTCCTAACCTTCAACAAGCATCAGGCGATGGCTTTCAAAGATTGGCTGGACACGGCACGCAACACCCGCACGGGAAAGCCGTTGTCCATGGCCACGATTGGATCGACCTTGCGCGTGGTGCGCGAGTTCTTCCGTTGGGTCGCTGGCCAGAAGGGCTACAGGGGCGCGATTGGTCGGAATGACTGGGTCTACTTTAAACAGGCGCGCAAGGATGCTCGTGCGGCCCAAGCCTCTAGTCCGCGACCCGTTCCCAGCTTGGCGCAAATCGAAAGAGCATTCGATGCCATGCCCAGCGCGACGAGCCTCCAAAAACGCGACCGCTCGCTTGTGGCTTTTCTGACGTTGACAGGTGCGCGGATCGGGGCGGTGGCGTCCCTACGGCTCAAACATGTAGATTTGGAGCGGCGTCACGTCTTCCAAGATGCGCGCGAGGTGAACACCAAAGCCGCAAAGACCATGAACACCACGTTTTTTCCGATGGGCGAACTGGACCTGTCGCGGTTTGATGCCGCCCCAAGTGCTCGTTTAAGCCGCCTTCCGTTCGAAGGCGACAGGGCTTTTCCAACCCAGTGCTGAGTGCCGACGGCGTGGATTGTAGAAGCCATTAATGTATTCGAAGATCGCCATCTCAGCTTGCCGCCGTGTTTCCCATGATCGCCGCCAGATCAGCTCGGCCTTAATGGTTTTGAAGAAGGTCTCGACTGCTGCATTGTCATAACAATTACCCTTCCCAGACATCGACACTTTGAACCCATGTTGACGCAGGATCTTCTGATAGTCGTGAGAACAATATTGGCTGCCACGATCCGTGTGATGGATGCAGCCCTTTGGTGGCGCACGGAATGCGATGGCCATGTTTAATGCCCTGACCGCCAGATCGCGCTTCATGCGGTTGCTGACCGCCCAGCCGATGATACGACGGGAATGCAAGTCCAGGATCACAGCCAAGTAAAGCCAGCCTTCACGGGTCCAAACGTAGCTGATATCGCCCGCCCATTTCAGGTTTGGCGCTTCTGCCATGAAGTCACGATCCAGCAGGTTCGGTGCGATATTGAACTTATGATCACTGTCTGTCGTCACCTTGTGCTTACGTGTTCTGACCACTGATATGCCGTTCTGGCGCATCAATCTGCCAACGCGGCGGTGGCCTATATCCAGTCCAATTTCCTTCAGCTCTTCGGTCATTCGTGGGCGACCATAGCTGCCCAAGCTGAGACGGGACTGTTCCTTGATATGCGCCAGAGTGACCAAGTCAGACCGCTGTCGGCGGCTGGCTGGACGGGCGCGCCAAGCCCGCAACCCGCGCGTGCTGACACCGACAACGTGGCACAGGCGATTGGTCGGGAAGTTATCTCGATGTTCTTCGATGAACCTAAACCTCATTGCTTTAGGCCCGCGAAGAACTGGGTGGCTTTTTTTAGGATGTCCCGCTCCTCCTTGAGAATGCGGACCTCGCGCCGAAGCCGATCATTCTCTCGGGCGAGGCTCAAATCCTCTTTCGACACCATATCCGTATCTCGGTGTGCTGTGATCCACTTGTTCAGCGTCGACATCCCGACGCCAACCCTCTCGGGACATCGCTGCGCGATACCCTGCCGGGCAATGGATCATCAGCCACTTGCTTGCGTGAAAGCCCACTGGTCAGTGCGATACGCACCGCATCTTGGCGGAATTCGTCCGTCCGTTTCAGTCCCATAGTCAGTCTCCTTTGGTGCAGTAAATGCTATCAAAGGAGCGGCATCAAACCGCGACAGGTCCAAAGCGGTTGCGTTCCTCTGAGCCATTTCTCGAACTTCCGCCTAGGGTCAGGACCCCCGTTTGCATGCGTCCGACACCACCGCCTTGTGCTGCGGAGTGCCTATTGCGCCAATAAATCCATCTCGAGTTTGATGAAATCACCGCGGTAGGTCACGTCGGCAAGGTAGAGGATCGTATCATCGCTGTCGCAAAGGATCCGCCGGACCTCGGCCACAGGATCGCCGACTTCTAGGGTCAGAAGCGCTGCCGTCTCGATATCGCATTTTCCAACCGTCAGTGTCTGCTTGGCGTGCTTGATATCGATATCGTCAGCATCAAACAGTATCGGCAGAGCCAGCCCAGTGCGCAGCGCCGCCTCGTGTCGCGCGAAGGTGCTCTTGGCGAAATAAATAGAGATGACACAATAAGACTTCCCGTTGCGCGCATGGGTCCGCCGTATCAGGTGGTAGCCCTCCTCAGCAGGTCTTCCGCTGGTCGGCGTTCCAGGCAGATCAGCCGGGCGATCTTCCAACAGGTCCAGCTTAGGAATGTCGCCGCGATACATGTCGACAAGCTCGCAAAGGCGCGTTTCGACGTTGAGCTTGCGGTCCTGCTCAGGCCTGGCGAGCACCAATGTGCCCCGACCGCGCTTTGCCTCTAACAGGCCTTGCTCCGCCAGCAGCATCACGGCTTGCCGAACCGTGACCTTGGCAACCGAAAATTCTGCCGCCAATTCATTCAGCGTCGGCAGCAGCGTTCCCGGCACCCAGACCCCTCGAGACAACCGCTGCCGAAGAATCTCGGCCACCTGAAGATAGAGCGGTGAGCGGCTTTGGCGCAAAGTCTCATAGAGCACTCGGGTTCTCCCATAGGGTTTCCAGACCTGCCAGCCCGTAGAAAAGTTCTGTATCTAGTAATTTAGTGTTGCGGCATGTCTCAAGGCGAATTAGTTCTAAATATAGAACCTTTAAGCTGGGATGCAAGTTGCAGGGATATGACTACATAATCGTCGGATCAGGCACGGCTGGCGCCACACTTGCCAATCGGCTCAGCGCAGACGGATCGGCACGTGTTCTACTGCTGGAGGCGGGTGGCCATGATCGTCGCTTCTGGCTGCGTCTGCCGGTCGGCTACTTCCGGTCCATCTATGATCCACGCGTGTCACACCTTTATAAGACCGAGCCCGATCCAGGCATCGCGGGCCGACGTATGGATTGCCCGCGCGGCCGAGTTCTGGGCGGATCAAGCTCGATCAACGGGCTGGTTTTCATTCGTGGTCAGCATGAGGATTTCGACGATTGGGCGGCCATGGGCGCGCAGGGCTGGGGTTTTCGTGATGTGTTGCCCCATTTTCGCGCCATAGAGACCTATTCCGGCACGCCCTCGCAATATCGCGGAGCGCATGGCCCTCTGCATATCTCGAACTTGCGCAACGATGACCCCACCTGCAAGGCATGGCTTGAGGCCGCGCAAAGCCTTGGGCTTCCCTATAATGATGATTTCAACGGTGACTCCACCTATGGTGTCGGACGTTACCAATTGACCTTGAAGGGCCGTTGGCGCGACAGTGCGGCAACCGCATTTCTCGCACCGGCGCGCAAGCGTGGGAACCTAGAGATCGCGTTGAACGCGCGGGTGACTGAGATCACCTTCACCGGCCCCACCGCGACCGGGGTGCGCTTTTTGCAGAACGGTAAAGTTCAGCATGTCCACGCCGATGTGGAGGTGATCGTGTGCGCAGGGGCAGTGCAAACGCCGCAAATACTCCAACTGTCCGGCGTGGGCCCCGCCGCACTTTTGCGCGCCCACGGGGTGCGTATCCGTCATGATGCACCAGAGGTCGGAGAAAACTTACAAGACCACCTGCAGATGCGAACGATCGTGGAATTGTCGGGCAAAGGCGCATCGCTTAACGACCATGTTCGCAGTCCGGTAAAGCTTGCCGAAATGGGCCTGCAGTGGCTGCTGGGGGCACGCGGGCCGCTTACCGTGGGCGCGGGTCAGGTCGGCGGTGCGGTGCGAAGCAAATACGCTGAAGGAGGCCGACCTGATCTGCAATTGTTCGTGATGCCGCTGTCGGTGGACAAGCCTGGCACACCGCTGCACCGCTATTCGGGCTTCACAACATCGTTCTGGCAATGTCATCCCGAAAGCCGGGGCAGCGTGCAGATTGGCTGCGCCGATCCGCTGGCCGATCCGGTGATCCGGGCAAACTACCTTTCGGCAGAAATGGACCGAAAGGTCATGCTAGAGGGCCTTGGCATCGTGCGCGAGGTCTACAACCAAACGGCTTTTCGGGACCGCTGGACGCGGGAGGTCATACCCGGAGGCGATTGCCAGACCGACGACGAGAAGCTCTCGGCGATCCGAAAAATGGCCAGCACGGTATATCATTTGGTCGGTAGCTGCCGAATGGGCAGCGACGCCAATGCCGTTGTCGCACCTGATTTGCGTGTGAACGGTGTGGACAGGCTGCGCGTGGTCGATGCGTCGATCATGCCCAAGATCACAGCCGCAAATACCAATGCTGCCACCTACATGATTGCCGAGAAGGCCGCCGCAATTCTGCTGGGGCAGGTTCCCTAACCGCCACTCAAGGCCGCCGAAGCCCAGCGTCGCAGCAGGCCTGGCCCCGTTCTGAAAAAGCCTCCCAAACACCGTCAGGGTTGAATTCAACCGTCCCCAGGTTGCCAATGGACCCCGAACAGCAAGAGGAACCTTCCGAGTGACAGATTCTATCGAACTGGCCCGCATTCAGGCATGGGCGTTCCGCTGCCCAACCCCGCGCCCGGTCGCAACGTCCTTTGGGATTATGCACGACCGACCAGCCGTCTTCGTTCGCGTCGAGGATCGCGGCGGTGCGTTCGGTTGGGGGGAGATCTTCGCAAATTGGCCGGCAGCAGGTGCCGAACACCGGGTGCGGTTGCTGGAACTGGATATTGCGCCGCTCGTCCTCGGCCAACAGATTGCAGCGCCGTCCGATCTTTTCCATCTGTTGGAAGACCGGACACGGATCCGCGCTGTCCAATGCGGTGAACTTGGGCCTTTCAGGCAAGTCATCGCCGGGCTTGATATCGCGGTGTGGGATCTTTTTGCCCGAAAAGCCGGGGTTCCGTTGCGCAAATACATTCGCGCCGATGCGCCAGATACCGTCGCCACCTATGCAAGCGGTATTCAAATCGCAGCGGCGCAGGACGTCCTGCCCGTCGCGCGGAATGCCGGGTTTGACGCCTTCAAATTGAAGGTTGGCTTTGACCCCAACAGCGAGATTACCCAGATCCAATCGATCTTCGCCGATTTGGGTAAAGGCGAGCAGATCGCCGTCGATGCAAATCAGTGTTGGTCGCCTGACGAGGCGCTCCGCTTCCTGCGCGGGACCAGCGAATGGCCGCTGACGTGGTTGGAGGAGCCAATTCCAGTGTTCTCGGACGCGGGCGCATGGCAGGCGCTTGCGCTGCAAAGCCCTGTTGTGCTGGCTGGCGGCGAAAACATCGCAGGGTTTGATGATTTTGCGGACGCAATTGCCCTCGGCGCGTTGGGAGTGCTGCAACCCGATGTCGCCAAATGGGGTGGGATTACCGGCAATCTATGCGTCGCGCGCGGTGCACTCAGGGCCGGGCGACGCTATTGCCCACATTTCCTTGGGGGCGGCATTGGCTTGATGGCTTCGGCTGAACTTCTTGCGGCAGTTGGCGGCGATGGCATGCTGGAGGTGGATGTAAACCCAAATCCGCTGCGCAGCGCGTTTTGGCACGGGGGCGAGCCGGTCAGGGCTGGCCAATGGCATTGCCAGAACCAACCCGGCCTCGGCATTGACGCGATCCCTGAAAGCCTCGCGGGATATGAGGCGGCGCGCATTGATCTCAGAAAACCGAGGTAAAGGCGAACGCTGAGCCGCGCGTCTCGTCGGCAGCTTTGCACCGCTCAACCCGGTCTTCTTTACACGATAAGAGGCGGCTTCGTTTGAACTCGGGGAATAACTCAGAACGGAACCCTCAGGGCCAATCTGCATAGCTGAGTTTGCGCACACTCGCTGCCGTCGCACCTGCCGCGCGCACTGCCTTGCGCCAAGCCCCCGGCGGATGGCCGACCTCAGCCTTAAAGAACGTGCTGAAATGGGGCGTGTTGCGAAAGCCCAGATAGGCCGCGATCTGGTCAAGGGTCTGGGTCGAGCGCTCTAGCAAGACCTCAGCCTCTTGGGCCGTGCGCTCGCGGATCAGTCGTTGTGGCGGGCGGCCCAGAACGCGCGTGCACAGACTGTGCAGCCGGTCAGGCGATACGCCCAACTCGGCTGAATACTGCGCCACCGTCCAGCGGTCTCGAAAATGTGCCTCAACCGTTTGGCGAAACCGCTGCAATATCACCGCCGAGGAGGCCGACGCCCCTTGCACCTCGCCGGGCCGCGCCGCGCCGCGCCACAAAAGCACCAATAGCACGCGTATTTGTGCCTCGGTCACCGTCTCAAAGCCCGGCGCGCGCCCGTAGGCTTCCCGCAAGATCAAATCGAAGGCCTGCTGGACATCATTGCGCAGCTCTGCATCGGACCCGAGGGGCAACCGAAAATTACGCCCCGCCATCAAACGCAGATCCACCGCTTCGGGCTTATGACCGATGGCGTTGGTCAAGGTTGTCTCGCTCAGGATCAAGTGGCCAATCGTGCTGCCGGCGCGCGCACGCACCCGCAAAGCAGTGTCATCGGCGATCCAGAGAATGACAGGGCCGTCAACAACGTCAGGCTCATCACCACTGTCCAGCGTCAGACTGCCTTCCTCGACCAATACAATCTGCCAAGACCGTCCCGGCAACTCGACCAAGCCGCCCAAGACGCGGTCCGACAGACCCGTTCGCACCACCTCGGCGTGAAACGAGACGCCGGGTTTTGGGGCCACTGCGGGCAACATCCTGTCGGGCATCGGGGGTCTGTCTCGCTAAATGAGGTCAGTTTACCGAGCAGCTTTACCCAAATTGACCATAAATCAATAAATTTTACCCAAATTCTCGTATTTTAATGAAGCCGTTCATCGCTAACTTAACCCTCAAGCATCGCAAATCAGATGCGTGGGCGTATCGACCGCAACAAGGTTCGGACGCTTTGGGAGGAAAGATTAAGTGTTTCAACCTGGGTCGATCACAGATCGGTCCTCGGGCCCTTCGGCGCATTCAGCGGCGGAGGCCGAGGCCGATTTCGCCGCCAACACTGCCGCCGCCGCGTTTGAGACGTGGTCGGGGATGGCCGCGTCTGAGCGCGCTGATCATTTGCACGCGATGGCCGCAATCCTTGATGCTGATCGCGCCGCGCTGGTCGAAGTGACCGCGCAGGAAGTTGGGGCCGCCCCGGCTTGGACCCAGTTCAATGTCGATCTGGCTTGCGGTATTTTCAAACAAGCCGCCACGCTGTGCGACCAGCTGGGCGATCAACCCACCGCAAAACAGGGCTCGGTCCTGCGCCGCCAACCTGCGGGGGTGGTGCTGGGCATTGCGCCTTGGAACGCCCCGATCACGCTTGCCGCGCGCTGCATCGCGGCGCCGCTGGCGTGCGGGAACACTGTCGTCATGAAGGCCTCCGAGCATTGCCCGCAAACCCATGCGCGCGTGATCGAGCGTATTATGGCCTCAGGCCTGCCGCCCGGCACGGCCAATGTCGTCACCAATGCAGCCGACCAATCCGAAGCGGTGGTCGAGCGTTTGATCGCCCATCCCGCCATTCGCCGCATCAACTTCACCGGCTCTACCCGTGTGGGGCGTCAGGTTGCGATGGCCGCTGCGCGTCATCTCAAGCCCTGCGTGATGGAATTGTCCGGCAAAGCCCCCATGGTCGTGCTTGAGGATGCCGATCTTGGGCGTGCGGTCGATGCCGCGATCTTTGGCGCGTTCTTCAACCAAGGCCAGATTTGCATGTCGACCGAGCGGATTATTTTGCTCGACGAGATTGCCGATGCGTTTGTCGCCGCGCTGGTTGCGCGCACGCGGACCCTGCGTGCGGCCGACCCAAGGCGCGAGACAGCCGATCTGGGCACCTTGATCAATGCCGAAGCCGCCCACCGCGTCGCAGCACTGATTGACGATGCGGTGCGCAAGGGCGCTGTTTTGCATGTGGGCGGCGAGATCGACGGGGCCGTCATGCAGCCTGCGGTGGTGGACCGGGTATCCTCGGCCATGCGGCTTTATCATGAAGAAAGCTTCGGTCCGGTCGCCAGCATTTTGCGCGTGCGCGATGAAGATCACGCCCTGTCTGTGGCCAATGACACCGAATACGGGCTGACGGCAGCGGTGTTCAGCCAAGACATAGGCCGCGCCAAGCGCTTTGCCGACAGGCTCGAGACCGGGATCGTGCAGATCAACGGTCCAACCGTGCATGACGATCCAACCATGCCCTTCGGCGGCATGAAAGCCAGCGGCTACGGGCGTCTTGGCGGAACGCAATCTGTCCATGAATTTACCGAATTGCGCTGGATCGCACAGCATGGCGACGCGCCAGTGCCCAGCCTTCACCTCAGAGACAGCGCCGACACAAGCGCCTGACCCGCCCCTAAGACGCGAAACACCGATTTCAACTGGAGGACACACCATGAAACGCAGACCCTTTCTGAAATTCGCCGCCGCCCTCGCGGTCGCAAGCTCCATGGCCGCAGCCGCAAGCGCTGACACCATCCGCATTGGTGCAGTTGCGCCAAAAACCGGCGGTTTGGCAGGTGGTGCTGCTGTCACCCATTGGCCGTCGATCCAGTTGTGGGTTGCGCAAGTCAACGCGGCGGGCGGCATCAATGTCGACGGCACCATGATGATGATCGAGTTGATCGAGTATGACGATCAGACCAATCCGGGCGAGACCATCAAGGCCGTCCAGCGTCTCGCCACCCAAGACGAGGCGCATTTTATCATCGCGCCTTACGGCACCGGTCTGAACATCGCAGCCGCCCCGATCTTTGATCGCTACGGCTATCCGCAGATTGCCGTTTCGGCCATCACCGACCAGCAGGCTGATCTTTCGGACAAGTTCCCGAACATGTTCTTCACGCTCGGCACCACGTCTGCGTTCTCGGAAGACGCCGTGCAGATCCTGTCGGACATGCGCGAAGCGGGCCAGCTCGGCAACCGGATCGCCATGGTCAACGTCGCTGACGCTTTCGGGATTGAGCTGGCCACTGTGGCACGCGCCAAGTTTGAGGAAGCCGGGTTTGAGTTGGTCTATGACACCTCCTATCCGCTGGGCACCCAAGACCTGTCGCCCGTCATCAAGGCCGCAAAAGCGGCTGAGCCGGATGCGTTTGTGGCCTGGTCCTATCCGCCAGACACCTTTGGTCTGACCGAACAGGCGATGATCGAAAACCTCGACGTGCAAGCCTTCTACACGGCTGTTGCGACGCCATTTCCGGGCTACGGCGCGCGCTTTGGCTCGGCGGCCAATGGCAACCTTGGGGCAGGGGGGGTGAACCCCGATAGCGAGGCATTCCAAGCCTATGCGGCGGCCCATATGGACGTCACGGGCTCTGCACCCGACAGCTGGGCCTCGGCCACGACCTACGCGTCGCTTGAGATCCTGCAACAAGCGATCGAGGCCGTTGGTCTGGACCGCGCAGAAGTCTCAGCGCATCTCAAAGCCAACAGCTACGAGACGGTTCTGGGCACGATTACGTTTGACGAGAACAACTCCAACGCGGCCTTCTGGACCGTTGGTCAGTGGCAAGACGGCGTGTTCCGGGGCGTGGCAGCGCGCGAGCGCGATGGTGTCGCCGCAGTCATCCTGAAAGACGGCTGGGAGTAATCCTTAAGCAGTTGCGGGGCTGGCGCATTGCTGGCCCCGCGCACACCCGATGCTGCGCTGCAATACCGACGTTATACCGACGTAATACCGACGCGATACAGATCGCCATTCTAGCCGGATAGGACATATGGACATTCTGATCACAGGCCTGCTGCTGGGGGGCACCTACGCGCTGATTGCGATGGGTCTGAACCTGCAATATGGGGTCGCCCGGATCATGAACCTTGCCAATGGCGAGGTCTTGGTTGCTGGCGGGTTCGTGGCCTTCTGGCTCTATACCTCCAGCCAAACCAGCCCGCTTTTGACGGTGTTCATCGTCGCCCCAGCGGCGTTCGTGCTGAACTGGTTGATCTACCGCTTCATGCTGCAACCTCTTGTAAAGCGGTCCAAAACACGCGGCCAACTTGAGACAGACAGCATCCTTGCGACCTTCGGGCTAAGTTTCGTTGGCGTGGGTTTAATGCTTGGGTTTTTTGGCGGTGACTACTTCAGCTATTCGTTCCTCGCCGTGCCGGTCGAGATATTTGGCGACACGTATGCGGCCAACCGCGTGACCAGCTTCATCGCCGCATTTGTGATCTGCGGCGCGCTCTATATCTGGCTCAACTGGTCACGCGCGGGCCTGTCCATTCGCGCCATCGCCACCGCACCCGAGTCCGCAAGGTTGGTCGGCATCGACGTTAAGCATCTGGCAGCATTGGCTTTTGCGCTTGGCGGCGCGGTGACAGCGACGGGCGGTGCGTTGATTTCGACCTACCTGACGCTGGATGCTTCGGTCGGTGTGGTGTTCACGCTGAAAGCCCTGATCATCGTCATCATGGGCGGTGTGGGCGACGTGCGCGGCACCATCATTGCAGCCCTTTTGCTGGGCATCGTTGAGACCAGCGTCGCCACGCTGATCGACCCCGGCCTGACATTGGCAGCGGCCTACGTGCTGTTTCTCGGCATCCTTCTGTTTCGCCCGCAGGGCCTGTTTGGAAAGTCTCCGACATGAGCCTGACCGGAACAGATATGCGCAACCTCGCGCTTGCCGCCGCCGCCCTTGGCATCTGCGCGCTGCTGCCTCTGACCGGGTCCGGCTACTGGTTAAGCATCGGTGTCACCATCGCCATGTTCACCGTGCTGGCGACCTCTTGGGCGCTATTTTCCGGCCCGACCCACTATATCAGCCTTGCCACGGCAGCCTTCTTCGGGATCGGAACCTATGTAACCGGCCTTGGGTTCGAGACCTTGCCGTTCTGGTCGCTGGTTGGGATTGCAGGCGTTATCGGCGCGGCTTTGGCGGCGCTTGTTGGCCTCGCAACGCTTAGACTATCGGGCGTCTACTTCGTGATTTTCACGCTTGGACTGGCCGAATTGGTGCGCCAAGTCATCACCTGGGCACAGAACAAAAGCGGCCAGCAGGGCCTCTATGTGCTGACCGATATTGACGAGAACGACATCTATTGGTGGCTTCTGGGCATGGCCGCGCTGGTCTATCTATGCGGCTGGTTGATCGGGCGCTCGCGCCTTGGCTTTGCGCTGCGCATCATAGGCGATGACGAGACGGTGGCGGCCCATTCCGGCATCAACACCGCCTATGCAAAGGTGCTTTTGTTCATGGTGCCGGGAGCGGTTGCGGCCATGACCGGGGCAATCCTTGCGCCGCGTTATGTGTATATCGAGCCGTCGCTGGCCTTCGCCCCGATCCTGTCATTCCAAGTGGTGATCATGGCGTTGCTGGGGGGCGCGTCACGTTTGTGGGGGCCACTTGTTGGCGTTATCCCCTTCACATTGCTGTGGGAATCGATCTCGTCGAACTTCCCCAACCAGACCACGCTTATGCTGGGCCTCGCCTTCCTGATCATCGTCTACTTCCTGCCACGCGGCTTTGTGGGGCTTTTGGAGGATGCGCGCGACGGCTGGCGCAAACGAACGGAGGGCGCGGTATGAGGCAGTCTTCCCCGGTTCTATCAGTGCGCGGTGCCACCAAGCGCTTTGGCGGTCTTGTGGCCGTAAACGCGATGGATTTCGACGTGGCCGAGCATCAGGTGATGGGTCTGATCGGGCCGAACGGGTCCGGTAAATCGACGACCCTCAACCTGATCTCGGGCGCTTTGCCTTTAACCGCGGGCACCATTAGCCTGCGCGGCACGCCGATCTCGGGCCTGCCTGCCGAGAAGATCACCCGCAAGGGTGTCAGCCGCACGTTTCAACTGGTACGCCTGCTGCCTTCAATGACGGTGCTTGAAAACGTCGTTGCGGGTGCTGTCTTCGGCCACCGCCGCCGCTGGGGCGCGGACGCGACTGAACATGCCGAGATGCTGCTGGAAAAGGTCGGTCTCGGCGGGCAGGGCCATCTGCGCGTGGGTCAGTTGACCTATATCGACACCAAACGCGTGGAACTCGCCCGCACCCTCGCCAGCGATCCGAAACTACTGCTGCTCGATGAATGGCTGGCCGGGCTGAACCCGACCGAGTTGCAGATCGGGATCGACCTGATCAAATCGCTGCGCGATGAAGGCCGCACGGTGATCTTGGTCGAGCATGTCATGGACGCGATCCGTTCGCTTTGTGATCGCTGTGTCGTGATGGCCTCGGGCACCAAAATCGCTGAAGGCACCCCCGGCGAGGTTTTGTCTGACCGCGAAGTGATCCGCGCATATTTGGGGGATGACGATGCTTGAAGTCTCAGGCCTGACCGTCCGCTACGGCCAACACCGCGCGCTTGAGGACGCCGCCATAAAGGTCGGACAAGGCGAGATCGTCGTGATCCTCGGGGCCAATGGCGCGGGCAAATCCACGCTGCTGAAAGCCGTAAGTGGGATCTGCGAGGGGAAGGTCGAAGGCTCCGTCCGGCTTGAAGGGACCGAGTTGATGGGCATGGCCCCCAATAAGATCGTCGATGAGGGCTTGGCACTAGTGCCCGAAGGTCGGGGCGTGTTTCCTGAATTGACCGTGCGCGAGAACCTGATCCTTGGGGCCTACTCGGCGCGCGCGCGCGATGATGAGGCGGCAAACCTAGAGCGTGTCTACGAGCTGTTCCCGAAGCTGGCCGAGCGCGGCAAGCAGGTTGTGCGCACGATGTCCGGGGGCGAGCAACAGATGGTCGCGATTGGCCGTGCGATGATGTCGAACCCAAAAGTTCTGACGCTGGACGAGCCGTCGCTGGGCCTGTCGCCGCTGCTGTCCAAGGAGTTGTTTCAGAACCTCAAGAAGGTCCGAGACATTGGTTTGGGCGTGCTATTGGTCGAACAAAACGCCAAGCAGAGCCTTGCGATTTCTGACCGCGGTTATCTGCTGGAAAACGCTCATATTGTTCATGAAGACAGCGCGAAAGCCTTGATGACGGACCCGGCTGTGCAGGCCGCATATCTGGGTGCTGGCGGCGGCGCCACGGCACCGCACACACATGAGCAACCTGACGAGACACCTGCCGATCTGCTCGATGTGACCACGGCTGGCTTTGCCGTGCGGCCCCGGTCGATGCGCACGCAGTCTGCCGATACGCTGCTGGGCCGCTCGGTCAGTGATCTGGTTGCAAGTGCCAGTGCGCGCAGTGTCGAGACGGCGCATCAGAAGCGACCTGCCTCGACGCCAACACCCGCTGCACATGCGCCAACAGACCGCCTCGCCGCAGCCCTTGCCGAGATTGAGCGCGCCGCGAAATCGGCGCGCACCACCCGCGTGATCGAGCGCCGTTTGCCCGCCTCTCAGCAAAAGCCAGCATCACCCCCGCCAAGCCCCGCCAAACCCGAAGGCCCGCCCCCCGTGGTCGAGATATACCGCGCCCCCCGCGTGGAAGTGTATCGCCGCCGCGACGGGGCTTCCGAATTGACGCGCTCCTGAGAGAGGACAAGACATGCTCGACAGCGTTTCTAAGACAGACATCAAGGGCCTCTATATCGGGGGCCACTGGGTGCAGACTGCGCGCCATTTCGACGATGCCAATCCGTCCGATGGCTCGGTCTATGCACAGATCCCCGATGGCGGGCGCACCGAGACGCGTGCCGCGATTGAGGCCGCACAAGCCGCGTTTCCGGCATGGTCGGCGCTCATGCATACCGAGCGCGCGCGCTATTTGCTCAAGATCGCCGAGGTGCTTGAAAAGCGGCGGATGGACTATGTCGCAGCTGCCGTGGCCGAAGGCGGCGGCTGGTTCGGCAAGGGCATGTTCGAGAGCGGCTATGTGCCTGAGATTTTCCGCGCGGCTGCCGCGATGTGCTACAATTCCATCGGCGAGATGATGCCGTCAGATCATGGCAAGGTCAGCCTTGTGCAACGCGTCCCGATGGGGGTCGTGGGCGTCATTAGCCCCTGGAACATGCCCGGCATTCTGACCGCGCGCGGCTTTGCTTTCCCGATGGCGGCTGGCAACACCATCGTGCTGAAACCGTCCGAGGACACGCCTTATGCGGGCGGCTTGTTTTTTGCCGAAGTGTGCGAGGAAGCGGGCGTGCCCGCAGGGGTGTTCAACGTCATCACATGCTCGCGCGACCGGGTGGCTGAGATGGGCGACGAGTTGGTCGAGCATCCTTTGGTAAAGGGGATAAGCTTCACCGGCTCCACCCCGGTCGGCCGCCAGATTGCCGCCAAAGCGGGCGCGCACCTGAAAAAAGCCTGCGTCGAGCTCGGCGGTAAAGACAGCCTGATCGTGCTGGAGGATGCCGATATGGAGCGCGCGACCTCGGCGGCCTCCTTCGGCGCGTTTATGCACCAAGGCCAGATCTGTATGAGCGTCGAAAAGGTGCTGGTCCAAGAAAGCGTCTACCCCGAATTCCTGCGCGCCTTCGTGGCCCGCGCGGCAAAATTGAAGACCGGCGACACGTCCAGCAAAGACAATGTCATCGGCCCGCTGATCAATGCGCGGCAGGTGGAGCGGGTGAAGTTCCAAATCGAAGATGCGCTGGCCAAGGGGGCCAAGGCCGTGCTCGGGGGCCGCGTTTGGGACAACTTCGTGGAGCCGACGATCCTGACCAATGTGACCCCCGACATGGCCGTCTGGACCGACGAGACGTTTGGCCCTGTCGCCGTGGTTGTGCCGTTCAAGACCGACGCAGAAGCCATCGCGTTGAACAACGACACCGAATACGGGCTGTCGGCGGGCATCATCACCCGCGACGAGCACCGCGCATTAGAGATGTCGCGCAAGCTGGAGACAGGCATGTGCCACATAAATTGCAGTTCCGTGAATGACGAGCCGCACGTGCCCTTCGGCGGCTCCAAGGCCAGCGGTGTCGGCAAGCATGGCGGCAAATGGTCGATGGAAACCTTCACAGAAACGCGCTGGATCACGCTGGATCGTGGCCACCGCCCTTATCCGCCGGTGTTTTGAGATGAGTTGGGAACGCGCCCCTTTGCTGAAGGGCAAAACGATCGTTGTGACGGGATCATCCTCAGGGATCGGGCTGGAGACAGCGCGCGTCTGCACCGCCATGGGCGCGACTGTGCTGGGCATCGATGTCACCAAACGCTTTGATCATGTCGAGGAATTCTACCGCGCCGATTTATCTGACAGCCGCACGATTGAGGCACTGATTGATGTTTTGCCAGATGGGATCGACGGGATTGCCAACATCGCAGGTCTGCCGCCCACGGCACCCGCCGACAAGGTGCTGGCGGTGAACCTGTTTGGTCTGAAACACTTCACGCTTGGCATGATCCCCAAATTGAACGACGGGGCGAGCATCGTAAACCTCGCCTCGCTGGCGGGTTTCGGCTGGGCGCAAGCGATTGAGGCGATCCGCAAGTCCGAGGGCGTGCATATGGACGATACCGCCGCCTTTGCGCGCGACAATCACATCACCAATGAGGGCGGGCGCAGCTACTTTTTCTCGAAAGAGGCGCTGATCACTTGGACGATGCAGAACCGCTGGACGTGGCGGGATCGCGGCATCCGCATGAACACGCTCAGCCCTGGTCCCGTCAATACACCCATCCTCGGTGATTTCTTGGAAACCCTCGGCGCGCGCGCGGCCGAGGACGCCAAAGTCATGGACCGCCCCGGCACGCCGCAAGACATCGCGCCTGTTGTCGCCTTTATGTTGTCTGACATGACGACATGGATCCGTGGCACGAATATTGCTGCCGATGGCGGCATGTCCTCAAACATCCTGTGCGAAATGCACGGCCTTTCGCAGTAACGGAGACTTCAGATGTCTGCTCTCGCTTGGATCATCCTCGCCGTCGTAATTGTTGCCCTCGCCGTGGTGCTGGCCGCGTGGTTCTATGAACGCGCCACCAACGAGGTCGCCCTTGTCAGAACCGGGATCGGAGGCCGCAGGGTCATCATCGACGGTGGCACCTTGGCGATCCCGTATTTCCACGAGATCACTCGCGTAAACATGCAAACCCTGCGCATGGATGTGGCGCGCGCGGGCGAGGCGGCCTTGATCACCGCAGACCGTTTGCGCGTCGATGTGGGCGCGGAATTCTATGCCAGTGTCATGCCGACCGAGGCCGCGATTACCCGCGCTGCACAAACTTTAGGCAAACGGGTGTTCCAGCCGGACCAACTCAAAGCGCTGACCTTCGGAATGATGATCGACGCGCTGCGTTCGGTCGCGGCTCAGATGACCATGGACGAGTTGCACGAGAACCGCTCGAGCTTCGTGCGCGAGGTGCGCGATGCGCTGAAAGACACGCTGGCCAATTACGGGCTACAGCTCGATAGCGTGTCGTTGACCGCGCTGGACCAGACCCCGTTTGCAGCGCTTGACGAGAACAACGCGTTCAACGCCGTTGGCATGAGAAAACTCGCGGAAGTCATTGCAAAGTCGAAAAAAGAACGCGCTGAGATCCAAAGTGACAGCGAGGTTTCCGTCGCTCGGGCCGCGATGGAAGCAGACCGTCGCAAGCTGGAGATTAACCTTGAACAGCGCCGTGCTGAGATTGCTCAGACGCAAGAAATAGAGACATTGCTGGCCGCACAATTGTCCGAAGTTGCTGCGCGCAAAGCCGATAGCGAACGCTCGGCCGCGCAATCGCGCATTCGCATGGAGCAGGACATACAAGAAGCTGACATCGCACGCGAACAGGCCATCCGCGAGGCTGAGATTGCCCAATCGCGCGCGCTGGAAATGGCCGAACGTGACCGCCTGATCCAGATTTCAGCGAAAAGCGCCGAAGAAAGCAACGCCGAAGCGGTGGCCGATGTGGCGCGCGCCGAGGCGGTCAAGGCGTCCGAGGCCGTGCTCACCGCGCGTCAGATGGCCGAAGCCGAGCGGCGTAAGGCTTTGGCACTTCTTGCTGCACAAGAACGCGCCGAAGCGGCAGCGGCCCAAGCCGCAATTGCTGCGGCCAGCGATAAGGCAACTGCGTCCGACAAACTGGCCGCAAAGCGCGAAGAGGCCGAAGCGCTCAAGGCCGTGCGCATGGCTGAGGTTGAGGTCGAGCGCGCGTCGATTGAGGCCCGCAATGCCCGCTCGGAGGCGCAGGTGGCGATGGAGCTGGAATTGGCGCGCCTAGAGGCGATGCCAAAGATCGTCGCCGAAATGGTCAAGCCCGCTGAGAAGATCAAGGGCATCAATATCAACCACATCACCGGGCTTGGCGGCGGCAGTGGATCCGGCGATGGCAGCGCGAAGACCCCGATCAATCAGGCGTTGGACTCGATCATGGATATGGCCGTCCAATTGCCTGCCTTGCAAAAGATCGGCGACCAGATCGGGCTGAGCCTAGAGGATGGGTTGGACGAAATACGTGGGCGGTCTGGGTCTGGCTCAAAGCCTAAAGATTAGGCAGGGCGCGGGGGCAGGCTAGTCCCACCCCATTGCGGGCAACCGGGCTTTCACCTCGTCGGGCACGGGCAGGGCGGTGATCGGTTTGTCGTCTGTGCCGTGGCCCGCCCAAATCCGCGTTTCTTCCCCGCGCGCATAGATCCCGCCGCAGGGCCCGCGACATTGGTGGCCGATCTGGAAGGACGTGCGCCCCCAGCGCAGGATGCGGCTCTCGATCCCGAGGGTGGTGCCTTGTTTTGCGGGGATCATGAACTCGGACCCGGTTTTGACCAGCGGATGACCCAGCAGATCGAACTGCGCAGCCAGCACCTCGGCGGTATAGCCTGCGCGCGCAAAAAGCCGCCATGTGGCTTGATCGAACCAGCGGAAGTAGTTGGGATAGAAAACGATGGCCGCGGGATCGCAATCGCCGAACTCGACCGTGACGGTGTGCACGGGGCTTGCGTAAATCTCGGGTAGGGCGGGCGCGGTTACCGCAGTCACATCAGCAGTGTTCATCCGAGCGTCCCTTTATTGCGCAGGCACAAGCTGCGGCGTCACCATGGTCGTGACCTGCGCATAGATGCTGGCGATGGTGTCGTCGAGGCGTTCGCCCTCGGGATCGGCCAATGCCGCCACCCGCGCGTTTGCAACCGCTTCGGCAACGACGGGGGCGGGCCAGTTGGCGGTGAGGGCTTGGTCGATCACCTCAACCTTGATCTTGTCGTAGTTTGCGAGGCCGCGCGCGAACGTATCGCCGTAGCCCTTGATCAGGCGGGCACAATCGCAGACCTCACGCGCGAGGCCCAAATCCCGACGCGCGCAATCGGCCACAAGGGCCAGCCACGCCGCGATCCGGTCTTGTTCTTCGACATAGCGCAGGCTGCGCGGACGCAGAGCTTTCAGCCGCGACAGACCGTAGACGCGCAAATACCCCCACAAGCCCGTCGTGCGGATATGCATCCCCCAGTATTTCGTCCCGAGCCAGCCTTTGCGCTTGGAATAGGCCAGCATCGGGCGGGCGAGGCGCGGGGGCAGCAGGCTGCACACCTCCTCAATTCCCGGCTTGAAGTAGTCCACGATCTGGAACGGGGCATCTGCGGCGCGCACTTCGCGGGCGACATCCTCGAACCGGTGGGCGCTGGCTTTGACTTGGGCGACGCGGATGATGTCCTCAAACGACATGCGCACGGCCAGTTGGCGCGCCACTTCGCGGGTCAGTTTGCCGTCGCCGTTTTGTTCGACCTCAACGGCCTGCAAGGCCACCAGCCGGTCGAGGTAGAGCGCTGCATATTTCGCCCCCTGATACGTCACCAACCGGCGCACCCCCTCATGGGCAATCGCACGGGCGGGCGGCAGGATATCGCGGTCTACGGCTGCGGCCAGATCAGCCGGGGCGGCACGGCCCTTTCGGGCGGCGGGTGATGCGCGGGCGGCCAAGGCGGTGACTTCGCCGCGCGCATGGGCCAGACCAAATCGAAAGCCCGCAAGATTGCTGTCTACGGCTTTGCCCTCGGCGCGGATGCCGTCTTCGAGCGCCTCGGGTGCAATCGGCAAGCGGCCTGATCCGGCCAGCGCGCCCAGCAATACCGCGTTCAAAACGCTGGAGGCTTCTTGCGCCGCCGCGTCCATATCGAACAGGATCGCCTGCTGGGATTGGTCCTTGGCCGCCGCGAACAACTTGCCCATATCAAAGCGCCCGTCGCCCATGGCCGAACGCTCAGCAATCGCAAACACCCGGTGGGTGGAGGCGACGAGCAAGGTTCGGTCCGGCGTGACGAACCCTTTGGAGATCGCGCGCCCGGCCTCTAGAAATTCCGTGGCGACCATGATGTCCACATCGCCGGGCATGGGCGACAGGCAGAAGATCGGCGCAGGATCGTCCTTATCGCGCGTCATCTCGATATAATAGGTGGTGGCCCCGGTGCGCTGTGCGACGCCGGGGATGGAGGTTGATTGCACGCGCAGCCCCGTGCGTTTCGCGGCATTCACCAACCAATTGGCCAGCACGCCACCGCCTTCGCCGCCCATGGCCGCGATCAGGATTGTGAGGGGTTGCTGGGCGCTCATTCGGCAGGCTCCAAGGTGGTGGCCGAGGCGCGCAGATCGCTATGGCGGTTTTGCAGCCAGCCGATGATGCGGCGCGAAATCCGCATGCGCATCTCGTCCCAGCGGTTGGGGTTCTCGACAATCTCGGTGCGGTAGAAGGACGGACACAGCACCGCCGCATGGGCCACCTCGCCGCAATGACCGCAGCCCACGCAGCTATCGACCACGGTGGCGACGGGGTCGGTGCGAAGCGGATCGCGGGTGGGTTTGATAGACAGGGACGGGCAGCCAGACAGACGGATACAACTGTGATCGCCGGTGCAGGTCTCGTCGTCGATGCCGTAGCGCACCCGGACCATGCGCTTGCCTTCGGCGCGTTTTTTGGCGGTCTCACCGCGCATCCGGCGTTGCTTTGCCAGTTGGCATTCACCATCGGCAATCACCACTTTCAGGCCCGGTTTGTCGGTCGTCATCGCCTCGTGCAGCGTGTCGCGCATGGTGGCGACGGAGTAGCTGCGGATGCGTTTCAACCAGCGCACCCCGAGGCTGCGCAGGGTTTTTTCGATATTGGCATGGCTCTCGCCGCCCAAATTGGTGCCATGGCGCGTCTCGCCCGAGGACGGCAACCACTGGATGCCCGTGGCCGAGGTATAGCCGTTTTGCATGATGATCAGCACGCCGTCACCCTTGTTGAACAGCGACGAGGACACGCCCGTGACCAGCCCGTTATGCCAAAACCCGCCATCGCCCATGATTGCGATGGGGCGCTTTTCCGACATGGGGCCAACGCCTGCGGCACTCGCAAGGCTCATCCCGTAGCCGAGGATGGAGTTGCCCAAGCTGAACGGCGCAAAGGTCGCCAGCGCGTGACAGCCAATGTCAGCGGCCACATGGACCTTGCCGATGTCACGCTCCAGCAGTTTGATCGCGGTGAAGACGGGGCGTTCGGGACAGCCCGTGCAAAAGCTCGGGGGGCGTTCTGGCACGGGGCCGCCGAGCAGATCGAGTGAGCCATCGCGCCACGCATCGAGGCTGTCGAGGCGCTGTTCCAAGGGCAAAGGGACCACCTCGCCGGTGCGTTTGCGCATTTCTTGCAGGCCGCGCGTTAGCACCTCGATGGTGTATTCGCCCGCAACCGGAAAGACCTCTTTGCCATACAGTTGCGTCTGAATATCGGCGCGGCGCAGGATGGTGTTGATCTCGTCCTCGATGAATTCTGGATTGCCCTCCTCGACCACCAGCACGTGCGATTTAGTGGTGCAAAACGCGCGTATCTCGTCCTTGGCCAAGGGGTGGACGACGTTCAGGACTTTGACAGGCCAGATCGGTTGGCCCGACCTGTCCGTTAGTCCGTGATGGTGCATCGCGCGCATCAGCGCGTTGTAAAGCCCACCTTGCACGAGGATGCCGGTGTCGCCTGCGTCCGGCCCCATATCCTCGTTCAGTTTGCGGCTCATGATGAAGCGCTCTGCCTCGGGGCGGCGCACCTCGACCTTCAGTTTTTCTTGGTTAAACGTGGCAGGCGGGTGCGCGAGGCGTCCGTAGTCGAACTTCGGCGGACCGGCGGCGCGGTTCTTGCGTGACACTGCGCCCTCAACGTTATCGCGGGCCATAAACTCGCCGGTGACGTGGCAGGCGCGGATGCGTAATTCCATGAAAACAGGGGTGTTCGTGGCTTCTGACAACTCAAACGAGGTCTCGACCATGTCAACGATGTGGCCCAGATCCGGGCGTGGATCCATGAGCCAGATACCGGATTTCAACGCAATCGCGTGGGTGCGTTCCTGGATAACGGACGCGCCTTCGCCGTAATCCTCGCCGACCACAATCAACGCTCCACCCATGACCCCAGCCGAGGCCAGATTCGACAACGCATCCGAGGCCACATTGGTCCCAACAATGGATTTCCACGCCACTGCACCGCGCACCGGATAGTTGATCGATGCGCCCAGCATGGCAGCCGCCGAGGCCTCGTTGGTGCAGGTTTCCAGATGGACGCCAAGCTCCTCCAGCAGGTCCGAGGAATCGACCAATACGTCGATCAAATGCGAGACCGGCGCGCCTTGATAGCCGCCCACATAGCTGACGCCAGATTGCAGAAGGCCTTTTGTAACAGCCAGAATGCCCTCGCCGTGAAAGGTCTCGCCAGCGCCTGCGCGCAGCTTGAGAACCTCTTTTTTGAAGGACCGTTCTGCCATGCCACACTCCCTGATTGCAGGCCGAACATCGCCTTGCAGGCGCGGACCATACCATCCAAATCGATCCTCTTGTCGACAAAATATAGTTTGACACCCAACTAAATTATGTCAACCATAAAGCTGAGCCGCAGACATCTGTTCGTGTCGCGCGGTGCTATAATTGGCCAATACTCGGGAGGAGGATCAACCATGAAGACGATGCAAAAAGGACTTGTCGCAGGCGCTTTGATCGCAGCGACAATGGGCACATCGGCCTATGCGACGGAACTGCGCTTTGCCAACTGGCTGCCCGCGCGACACTTCTTGAACGTCACCGGCTTTCCGGCTTGGGTGGACTCGCTACAGACCGCATCCGGCGGCGAGATCACCGTGGCGACATTCCCGGCCAGCCAGCTGGGCAAGGCCGCCGACCATTATGATATGGCTGCCAGTGGCATCGCCGATCTGAGCTTCATTAACACCGGCTACCAACCCGGACGCTTCCCGATGGTGGGCGTGGCTGAGTTGCCGTTCCTGATCGGCGATCCAGCCACGGGCGAGACCGAAGCCTTCGACGGTTGGTATCGCCAATATGCCGAAGCCGAGATGGCGGATGTGAAATTTTGCCTGACCTTCAATGGCGGCTTGCAAACGATCCATTCCAACGATCCGATCTTCGGGCCCGAGGACATCGACGGCAAACGCATCCGCCTGCCAAACCGCACCTTGTCGAACTACTTCGGCGCGATGGGCGCGACCAACATCCAGATCCCAGCGCCAGAGGCCCGCGAAGCGCTTGAGCGCGGCGTGGCGGACGCAATCTCGTTTCCGTGGGCGAGCCTGTTTCCGTTTGGCCTGAACGAGGCGGTCAAGAACCACCTCGACGTCGATCTGGCCTTCAACAACTTCGCGTTCGTGATGAACCAAGCCACATATGACGGCCTGTCGGATCAGGCAAAAGCCGCCGTGGACAGCCATTGCACCAGCGAATGGGCCGCAACTCTGGCGACCGATTGGCTCGCAGGCGAGGCGGCTGGCAAGCAGCGCATCATCGACGAGGGTGGTTCGCTGAACACCCCAAGTGCCGAGCAGTTGCAGGGGTTCCTCGACGGGGTTGAGGTCGTGCGCGGCGAATGGTTGGCAGCCGCAGGCGAGGCCGGTCACGACGGCCAAGCGGCTTATGACGCACTGATGGCCGCTTTTGCAGCAAGCAACTAAACCCATGGCCCGCACGTATCAGCGGGTCGTCGCCGCGGTGGAAAACATCGCGGCGGCGTTACTTTTTGCGGTGACGGTCTTGTCGTTTGCCGCCGTGGTGGCGCGTTATGTGTTCAACACCGGCATACCGGACGCCTTTGACGGGGCGCGCTACCTCTTGGGCGCGGTGATTTTCTGGGGCATCGCGAGCGCGTCGCAACGGGGCGATCACATCACCATGGACGCGGTCTGGGCCATTTCCGGCACGCGGGTGAAGTGGGCGATTGATGTGTTTGCCAATACGGTTGTGGCGATCTCGCTGGGTTTCTTGCTATGGAAATTCTCGCACAAGGTCGTGGATACGTGGCATTCCAACCATGGCACCGTCGATTTGGATCTGCCTGTGGCTGGGTTCTACGCGCTGGCCTGGGTCGGTCTTGTCGCGGCGTTTGTCTTTGCGGGCGCGCGCCTTGTGCGCATCGCGCGCGGGACCGAAGCGCCACCGCCCGGACCTGAGACCCATGCAATTGACTAGACGCTTGATGACGAGGGATGCGCTTCATGGATCGTGACATGATCGCTATCGGGGGCTTTGCGCTTCTGTTTTTCCTGATGCTGCTGCGGGTGCCGATTGGCTTCGCCATGGGTATCTCCGGCGTCGCGGGCTTTGCGGCGGTGACCGGGTTCAACTGGACCGTGGCGTTGAATTTGCTGTCCTCGTCACCGATCTCAACCGCCACGCAATACAGTTTCGCGCTGATCCCAATGTTTATCTTGATGGGCGCGTTTGCGACCGCATCGGGGATGAGCCGCGAGTTGTTTGGATTTGCCAACGCCTGGATGGGGCACCGAAAGGGCGGCGTCGGCATGGCCACAATCGGGGCCTGCGCCGGGTTTGCCGCGATCTGCGGATCATCGGTGGCAACGGCGGCGACCTTTTCCAAGGTGGCGTTCCCGGAGATGCGCCGCTTGGGCTATTCCGAGCGTCTGTCCTCGGGCGTGATCGCGGCGGGCGGCACGCTGGGCATCATCATTCCGCCCTCGGTGCCGCTCGCGCTTTATGGCATCCTGACCGAGCAGGACGTGGGCCGTTTGTTCATTGCCGCCATCATCCCCGGCATCCTCGCGGCTTTCATGTATATGGTCACGATCCGCGTCATCGCGGCGGTCTCGGGCGAGCAGATGGCCACGGTCGACAAGCCCAGCTGGCCCGAGCGCTTGCGCGCGTTGCGCGGGGTCTGGGCGATCTTGCTGCTGTTCATCTTCATTTTCGGAGGCATTTATGGCGGCGTGTTCACCGCCACGGAAGCCGCTGCCATGGGGGCGATGGGCGCGCTGATTATCGCACTGCTGCGCCGCAAGATGAGCCGCGCCGACTTCTTCGAGGCCCTGCGCGAGACCGTGCGCACCACCGCCGCGATCTTCACCATCCTGATCGGGGCGCTGATCTTCGGCTATTTTCTGGCCATCACCCAAGTGCCGCAAAGCCTGACCAATGCGATCATCGAGACCGGATTGAACCGCTACATCATCCTGTGTATCTTGCTGTTTTTCTTCCTTTTGCTGGGATGCGTGCTCGACCCAATCGCCATGATCCTGCTGACCGTGCCGATTGTTTTTCCGCTAATCCTAGAGCTGGGATTTGACCCGATCTGGTTTGGCATCATCATGGTTATGACGGTTGAGCTGGGCCTGATCACGCCGCCTGTGGGCATGAACGTCTTTGTCATCAAAAGCGTGCTGCGCACCGTGGGCCTGACCACGATCTTTCTGGGCGTGGCCCCGTTCATCCTGACAGACGTGATCCGCTTGGGCATCTTGATTGTTTTCCCCGAACTGGTCACCTTCTTGCCCGAGCGCATGAACTAAAGGGGCGGCAGGCGAGACATGACAAAACCCGCGCGCGTCCCTGAGCCACTGGTAGATGTCGATCCGGCGATTGATCTCGACTACGGCATTTTGCCGGACTTCATTGGTTATGCGCTGCGCCGCACCCAAACGGCCCTGTTTGCCGATTTCGCGCGCGCGACCGAAGGGTTCGATTTGTCACCGGGCCAATTGGGGCTTTTGGTGTTGATTGAAGCCAATCCGGGGATCAATGCCGTCAATCTGGCCCGCGCCGTCGGCATGGACAAATCCAGCCTGACGCCGTTTGTGGCCAAGTTGGAGAAACGTGGGCTGGTGGTTCGGGAACGCTCGGTGACAGATAAGCGCTCGTTTCATATCGCGCTGACCCAGTTCGGGCTGACCTTTCTGTCGGACATCAAGGCGCAAGTGATCGCCCATGAGGCACGGCTGGCCAAGGGGCTGGGGGCTGCAAAGGCGGCGCGGTTAAAGGCGTTGCTGGCTGAGGCAGAAAGCATCCTGCGCGCCGAGGCGCAGAGCGCTTGAGACGCAAAACCCCCGCCACCGGGAAGGTGACGAGGGTTTGGGTTTTCGGCAGATGTGGTGTTAAGCGCGCCTAGATTGCACCGCGCCGCAAGAGCACCGTCAGCACAGTTAGCATCAAGATATGGACGTCGCGCACAAAGCTCAGGTCGCGGATATAGGACACATCAAGGGCAACACGCTCGTCATAGCTGGTTTCGCTGCGCCCGCTGATCTGCCACAGGCCTGTCACGCCGGGGCGGATCGACTTGTAGGCGGAGAAGTGGCGACCATAAAGCGCGCCTTCCTTGCGGGTAATCGGGCGCGGGCCAACAAGGGACATATCGCCGACAAGGACGTTCCAGAACTGGGGCAGCTCATCAAGGCTGGTCTTGCGCAGGAATGCGCCAAAGCGGGTGACGCGTGGGTCATTGTCGAACTTGAAATTGGCGTTCCACTCTTCGCGCGCAATCGGGTCCGAGGCGAGGATCTGGGCGAGGATTGCTTCGGCCTCAGGCACCATGGTGCGAAACTTCAGGCAGCCGAACTCTGCGCCATCTTTGCCGATGCGGGTGTGGGCGAAAAAGATCGGCCCGCCTTGGGTCAGATATTGGATAAACGCGATCAGGGCGAAGACAGGCGACAGCAGCAACAGCGCAATGGCTGCGCCGCACCGGTCGAGCGTGGTCTTTAAGATACCAGTTGGCAGCGGCATTGCGCGGGGCGCAGTTGTCGACCCGAAGGCGGCTTCAACATGGGTGGGCGCGGCGGACATATCGGCAGGCATGGCGGCATCCTCATAAACTTGGCACAAATACGATTTGCTATTGTCTACAAAATGACACGTTTCTGCCCCTTTCTATTAGAGCCTTAGTTGGAAACACTCTGTTGCGAGAATGCGGTGGTCGCTCGAATGCGCACATGAAAAAGCCCCACCGGGGCGGGGCTATTGGTTGGATGAGGTTTGCGACGCAGGCTTAGCGTGGTTAGGACGTCTGCCAGTGCTCTATCCGGCCCGGATCGGCTTTGCCCGAAAGCACGTCACCAACCCCAATGAGATTGCCTCGCAACCGTGCCGAACGGTCGATCCAAGGCTCTGGCCGCAAGGATTTCACGGCATTGGCCGAAGAGTTCTTGAAGACGCGGATAAGCGCATGCGCCAGACTGATCGAGCCTTTGTGGTAGAGGTAATAGGGGTTCACGATCTGGCTGTAGCCCAACAGCTCGCCATTAGTTTCACGCCCCCTGCGCGTGCCAAGATGCACGCCTGAAAAAGCATTCGTCATCACCGTTCGACCGGGCAGGCGCACGCCGAAATCGAGGTCCTCTAGCCAGCCATACGCAGGCAGGCGTTCATCAAATCGCAGATCTGCAATGGCCGAGCGGCGCACAGCCATGTTGCACCCATAAAGGCCCACATAGTCTGAGATTGTCACATCGCTCTTGTTTTCTTGAGGATTATGCTCCTCATCCCACGCTTCAATCATTGCCTTCGCTTCAAAAAAGCTGACGCCTTGGGAGTGAATTCCGTCCGCCAGTAGATGGCCAGACATGCCGGACACGTCCGGGTTCTGCGCGAATGCGGCCGCGATATTTTCCAGCGCGAACCGCGACGGCAGGAAATCATCGTCGTAAAAAACGACCAGATCGATGTCATCGCGCAAGTGATCAAGCCCAGCATTGCGCTGTTTGCTCGAGCCCGGTGGCCCGTAAATGACCTTGCCCGGTATCTGTGGCGCAAGCAAACTGGCCAAGTCAAAGTCGGCATCTTCGCGCGCTGTCACGGCAAGGATCAACTGCGTCGGGGCCTCGGTCTGCGCGTTCAAGAACGGGATGAGTTCGCGCAACGTCTCGGACCTGCCTTTGGAGGCGATGATCACGGCGGTCTTTAGGGTGGCAACGGCCATTTACTGTTCCTTGGACGGGGGCGTTCCGCACTCTTGAGTGACGCGTCTTTTGGGTTGGGGTCAAGTTACGGTATTCGGCGTATCGTAGCATTTCGCAGGTTTGGCGACATAAGCTGAGCAATTGTTGGGCATTAGGGATTTGCGCCTTCGGGAAATGAAAAGTGCCGTTGATGAACAATCGAGGCGAATATCGAAAACTGTCTTGGATAATGACATAAACGGTGGGCGCGTTTGAGCGCTGCGTCGGAAAACTATGTCAAAATTGAGTCGGTATGGACGGGCTTTGCTTGGACCAATTGCGGCTATTGCAAGGCAGCCTCGTAAAGCGCCAGAAGCCCCTCGGCCCAACTGTCTTGGGTCATCGACAGACTTGCGCCGGAGGTGAAACCGCGCGCGCTCATCGCGGCCATCTCGGTATGGGGCAGGGCGTTGAGGCGCGCGATGGCGGCGTCAAAACTGGCCGTGTCTTGGACGTTGAAGCGCAGGCCCAAGCCGCGCGCCTCGATCTCGGCAGCCATGAGGGCGGTGCCCGAGACCAGCACAGGAAGCCCGCTTTGGATCGCCTCTGGCAACACCAATGCGAACGGCTCAGGGTGGTGCGAAGGCATGACGAGGGCGCGCGCGTCTTGGACAAGGGCGCAGATCTGTTCGGGCGACTGCCAGCCTGCAAGTTCGACCTGCGGGAAGCGTTCCGCGATCTCGGCCCGAAGCGCGCCATCGCCAATCAGGCGCAGTTTTGTGACGGTGCGTGCAGCCGCCTCGGCGAGGTCCATAACGCCCTTGTCGCGCTCAAGCCGTCCGACATAGACGAGCGTCGTATTCTCCTCGGCAGGGATACGCACAGTACTGTAGGGCTTGGCCGGATTGCGCAGCACGCGGATCAGACCCGACGGATAACCCGCGCGGATGAACTTCTCGCCCACATCGGGGTGGATCGTTATCAACCCAGCCCAAGGTGCGCGGCGGTCAAGATTGGCAAAGAGTGCGCTATGGCGCGCCACCCGCCACAGTTTTTGGCCGTAGGAGCGCTTGTCGCAATGGGTGGTGATGCAAGACACGCTAAGCGGGCGGCGTGTGCAAACCTCGCCGCGCTGATAATCCATATACATGCCGTTCGGGCAGGCCAAAAACGTGTCGTGCGCATGCAGATAGGTGCGCGGGGCCACAGGGGTCAGGGCGCGGAAGATCGCGGGCGACAGGATCTGCGCCCAGCCGTGGACATGGTAGATTGTGGTTGGGCAGTCGTGCTTGGCGATGACCTTTTTGACCAGTGACAATGCGGCTTTGTAGTGAATCCCGCGCAGGGCGGCCGTGCGCCCCGGAAGGCTTAGAAGGTCGGCACTGCCAAGCGCGTAGACTTCGACGCCAAGCGCTTTCAACTCAGGGTTCTCGCCCGCGTCACCGCAGATTAAGATCACAGGGATGCCGCGCGCGCGCAGCTGACGGATCGACAACAGCGCCAATGCAGCCGTGCCACCATTTGAGGTGCTGTGATCATTGATCACCACAACGCGCGACGGCAGCGCGCGGGCCGGAGCCTGCGCCTCAGGCGTGGATATGTCGGCGTGTTGGTTCATGTCGCCTCAAATACCGTGATGCGCAGCTGGGTCCAATCGCCCTCAGGGCTCATATTGGGGCCGAGCAGGACGTCGAGGCGATCGCCTTCAGCCAAACCGATACCCTCAAGGTTGATTTTTTGCGCGCTCGTGACGATGTGCGCGTCGAGAAGCTTCCCGTTGAGCACGATCTTGATGGTCACGCCGTCGGTGCTGGTGTCACTGGGGGCGGCTTGGATGACGATAGAAACGCGCTGCGCTGCCGTCGATGTATAGCGGTGAACCACGTCCAGCGGATCATCGGCGCCCCAAGCAGACGGGGCGGCCCAGTCTGCCCCAGCGCGCACGGTCCCGTCTGGATCAAAGCCAAGATACGGGGTCCAAGGCACGCCGTTGGTTTCTTGGCCGGGACGGGTTTGCAGCGCAACTTCCTCGCCCCGGTGCAAGACATGGCGCATGAAGGGGGCGTTACTTGCGTAGGTGAACTGGTCAAAGCTGTCGGCCACCACGCGCTGGGGGGCGAGGGCGAAGGTAGTCCCCAGGGCGACAGGCGTATCCGACAAGATCACCAATGGATCGGTGCGCGATAGCTGGAGCGCGCCCGTTTGCACGCGGCCTCGGACATCATAGACCTTTGCGCTTGGGTCGCTCAGCGTCAAGGCGCGCGGCGCTCCCCAGATTACCAGCGCATTGTCGCCAAAGCGGCAGGCATAGGTGAACGGATCAGGGGCCACATTCGCCACGGGCAGGCCTTGGAATGTCTTGGTGATAAAGGCGTAGGTCTCGCCCACATCGGTGGCCGAGCCGTCATCTTCGAGCAGCGGGATCAGCCCATCGCCGCGATGGCTGAACGGATACCAAACCGCACCCGTGACACCTGACAAAGCCATCTGGCAATACATGCGCATGAGGTATCCGGCAGCGATCTGCGGATCAGGCGTGCCAAATTCGGTGACCTCCAGCGGCATTTCCTCCATCCCCGGCACCGCGCGCATGAGCGCGATTTGGCGGACCAGTTGCTCGGGCTCGGTCGTGTAGGGGTGGATGACGAACGCGTCCATGTGCTTGGCAGCGCCTTGGCGCATCAACGGCTCCACCCATGCAATGGGAATGGAATGGGCCGCACCGCCCAATATGCGGATGTCGGGATTGACCGCGTGGACCGCGTCCTTGGTGGCTTTGAGCAGCGCGATATAGGCCGCCGCCCGCGTCTCGAAATCCTGCGGCCACGACTCGGCGTTGGTGAAGAAGTCGGCGTTGAACTCGTTGCCGACCTCGACGCTATGGATCAGCGGGAACCGCTCGACAATGCGGGCGGTATAGTCGGCAAAGGCAGCGCGGCCTGCGTCGGTCAGAGGCACGCGCCCGCCTTCCCAATTCGGGTGGCCAGTATAGACGAGGAAGGTCATAGACGCGTCGCGCGCGGTCAGAATGCTGGGATAGGCTTCGCGGCGCGAGCGAAACACCAGGCTGCCATCGTCTTGTTCGATATACTGCCACAGGATTTCGTCGCGGTATTCGGTGATCCCAATCGCGGCAGCCCCCGAGAGCGGTCCCGGTGCCCAAGTTTGGCTGAAGTTGGAGGCAGCGCTTAAGGTCGGGCCGCGCAATTCGAGCGCTGCGGCCGCCGAAGAGGCGAGGGCTGCGAGGCACGCCAGAAGGATTGCATCAGGCCGCATGGGCATGGCCTTTGAAAGGGGTTTGGAAACGGCGGCTTGGCACTGCGCCGCGAAAGGCGCTGCGAGACAAGCCGACCGAAAGGCCTGCCAGCACGTAAAAGAAGGTGCCAAGGTTTGGGGTTGGCGCAGTCAGCAGCGCCGCGATCAAAAGCGCCAAGCAGCCGATCTTGAGCGACTGGATGATCGCATCGCGCATATCATTGCCGGTCTCAGCGGGCGCGCGGGCGATCGAGGCCAGGAAGGCGAAGTAGAACGCCGTGCCAATAATCCCGATGCTGCCCAAACACGCTAAGAACCAGTTGGACGCGCGCACGCTGCCAAGCCCCGCGCCGAGAAACCATGTGTCGGTGAAATTGGCGTAAGCTTGAGTGTTCCAACTGCCGCGCTCCACCCCGGAATCGCTACCGAGTTTGTTCAAAAGGGTGTTGTCGAAGAACATGGTGATCGTCTCAACCAGCTGATATCCCGCCACAATAATGATCGTGCAGATCCAGAAGCCAATGACGCCTGCAAAGATCAGCACCGCGGCGCGCGGCGAGACCTTGCCGCGTCCGGCCAGCAGGGCCCAGCCGATAGAATAGATCGCCAGAAGCGCGACCACCGCCACATAGGCCCCCGATGACGTCGAGCGCAGTACCGAGATTGTCGCCATCGCAAACATCACCGTGACCCACGGCGTTTTCGGCCCGGTGATCCAGTAATGCATCCAGATCCCGAACAGACCCAGCGAGAACGCGCCGAAAGATGAGGCCTCGGGCATCCCGCCGATCATGCGTTTTATCCCGGCCATGCGGTGATTGATCAGCATGTCGTAATTGGCGGTGCGGATCGGCTCTAGCAGCGCCTCCATCCCGGCGGCAAAAGTGATGACATCAAGCCATCCGAGGATGAAGTTGACGCTGGTGACGATCATCAAGGCCTTGAGGACGGCCTTTTCGTCCGGGCGCACGCGAAACAACGTGGCCAGGGCGACAAAGCAAAGCGCTGCCAGCAAGAACAACATAGATTGGGATATATTGCCGTTCGTGGGCTGAAGCGGGACGGAGATGATCCCCTTGGTATTGAGCGCGCGTGACAGGCTGAAAATCTCGGTTTGGCCGGCGAAGATGCGCGGAAAAAAGAAGCTCGACAGCAAACAATACAGGATCAAAAGCAGCAACCAGAACCCGGCTTGGCCCGGTCGCAGAGTGCCGAAAAATTGGTTGGGGCCTTGGGGCATCAAGAAAACCGTCAGCATCAACGCACAGATCGCAAACTCAAGTTGGCCGATGGTGGCGCCGCCGACGGCGGGTAGATTGAACGCCGCTGCCGCCCCAAACGGGGCCACGACCATAAACGCCCACAGCCCTTTATACGGCCCGAGCCGAAACAGGAGCGCTATCGCGGCCAGCGATAGAAAGGTGCTCGGGACGATTTCCATGGGACTCCGGGACTTGGTTGCACGAATTCTTAGAAACGTAATGACCGCGCGGTTTGCTGGAAAGATGTTCAAATTGTGAAATCAGCTGGGACACTTGCAGGCCGGGGCAGGGCGGTTGCTGCGCTGCGCTCAAGGGGCGCATGATTTCAACGTGTTAGCCTGCGCGGGAAGCCGCTTGACGCGCGCACAACACGCAACATTCGCCCGCTGACCCCTGAATTGGCCGGGATAATGCGAAACAAAGCCAAGCTGTGCGCGGACACTGTTTCCACAGTTGCACTAAATAAGCCCCTGAAACGGCAGGAAAATTGACAGCTTGCCCTATTCAGGTCTCTTTCAGGTGCGATGAAAGCCCCCAAGTATCAGGACAAAGGTGCATACACCCGAGCCCCCATGTTGTGTGTGATGTTAGGTGAGCAATGAACAGTGGCATTCTAAAGCCAGAGACGTTGCGACTTGGAAGTCGCGTCAGTCAGCCTGTTGATCAGAATGACCCCGATGCCATCGAGCTTCGGGCGCTGGGACAGGTGTTTCGGCGTCGCTGGATGCTCTTGTTTGGTGCCGCACTGGCGGCGGGGACAGTCGTGTTCTTGCTTGTCTCGCTTATGACGCCCAGCTACTCGGCCTCAGCCAAGTTGATCCTTGATCCTCGCAAAGCGCAGATTTTCACCGATGGAGAGGTTGTCGCCGACCTGAAGCCATCGGTGCAGATTATGAACGGCGAAATCGCCATTCTGAAATCCAACATCCTAATGGAAGACGTGATCCTCACGATGGGATTTGAAGCGCTTGCCGCGATTGATCCGTCAGCCGGGCTGGGCGATCCCGCCATGATGGAACCCGCAGCACGTCTAAACCGGATGAGCACGCTGATCTGGATCATTCACCAAGATCTGTCGGTCTATGCCGAGACGGATAGTTACGTGATCGTGGTAAAATACGCCTCGGAATATCCGAAGCTGGCCTATGAAATCACCAACATGATCGTGGACCGCTATATCGCGCTGCAAGTCGAAGGACGGCGTGACACGGTTGGCCAGGCCACGCTTTGGCTGGAAGACCGCCTGGAGATTCTGGCAGATGACGTTGCCGTAAAAGAAGAAGCCATCGCCATGATGCGCACCGAAAGCCTGCTGGCCAATGGCGGCGCGCTTGAGAATGCGACCCAACAAATCACGACCCTTAACAACCAGCTTGTTGTGGCCAGCGGCGAACGTGTAGCTGCCGAGGCGCAGGTGCAACTGCTCGACCGGCTATTGGCCGCCTCCAGTTTGGACGAGGCCGTCACCGTGGTCTCTAGCCCGACCATCGACGCGCTGCGCACCCAAGCGGTGGAATTGCGCCGCCAAGATGCGGTCTGGGCTGAAACTGTCGGCCCCGAACATCCCCGCCGCGCCCCGATCCTGAGCGATCTCGCACGTATCCAAGACGGAATCGCCGCCGAAGTGCTTAATGTGCGTGAAGTGCGTCGCAGCGAAGCCGAGGTCGCCCAATTCCGCGAGCTGAGCCTGCGCGAAAGTATTGTGCAAATGGAAGGCCGCGTGCTGCAAATCTCGCGCGGTGAAATTGGCCTGCGCCAGCTAGAGCGTGAAGCGTTTGCCGCGCGCCAAACATACGAGACCTTGCTGACGCGCCTGACGGAAACCCGCACCCAACAGAGGTTGCAGAAGGCCGACGCCAAACTGATCGAGCGCGCGACGCTGCCGTCATCGCCATCGGCCCCGAGGCCCAAGATGATGGCCGTTCTGGCCGCCGCCGTGGCCTTATCGCTGGCTGCAATTGCCGTATTCTTTAACGAGATGACCGCCACCACCTTCCGCACCGCGCGCGAAGTGGTGCGTGAAACGGGACTGCCCGTGGTTGCAACCTTGCCCGAGGCCAAGTGGAACTCGTTGAAAGGGGCGATCAAAGACCTGCGCAAGAATCCATACTCGCCCTATGCCGAGCGTATCCGACAATTGCGCACAACAGTGCTAATGCGCGACGAGACGCGCATATCCGAGAGCGTGATGATCCTGTCCTCAGCTCCGGGCGAGGGCAAGACCATGACGGCTGTGGCCTTGGCGGAGATGGCTGCCAAAGTCGGACGCTCGGTCATAATCGTCGATTGTGACCTGCGCCGCAGCACCTTGCAGGGCGCGTTTCGCTGGAAAATGAAGCATGACATTGCCGACTATATCAGCGGCACAGTTACTTTGCAGGACGCGATCTATTCGCCCAGCGAGTTGCCGTTTGACGTGCTCGTCGGCTCCGGCCCACGCCCCGATGTGGCCGAGGAACTGTCGACCATCTGGCTCAAGCCGATGGTGGAAGAATTGAAGACAATCTACGACGTCGTGATTGTTGACGGACCCGCGCTTTTGGCTGTGGCGGACGCCGTCATCATCGCCCGCGCCGTCGAGACGCGGCTTTATTTGATCGAGCATGACGCAACCCAACGCAGCGAGGTCCGCGATGGCCTCAACATGCTTTATGAAATGTCGCTGGGGGTGGAGGGCGTGATCCTCAACAAAGCCCCGATCGAGCAGCAAGGATATTATCGGTATGACTGAGTTAAGAGGCGCTGCATCGCTGTCCCATATCGGGTCCGTCCATGTCGGAGGGCTGTCGCGCCCGTATCTGTCGAAGGGCGTGCCGATGAAAGTCGCCCTGATCCACTATTGGCTGGTGGGGATGCGTGGCGGCGAGAAGGTTCTCGAAGCGCTGTGCCGGATGTTCCCGCAGGCCGACATTTTCACCCATGTCTATGTCCCTGAACGGGTCAGCCCCTTGATCCGCAGTCATAAAGTCACAACCACATCCATCGCGCGCCTGCCGATGGCCGCCAAAATGTACACCAAGTACGTCTCCAAGATGCCCCGCGCGTTGGAAGAGTTGGACCTGTCAGGCTATGATCTGGTGATCTCGTCGGAATCCGGGCCAGCAAAGGGCGTGATCGCACCGCCTGAGGCCAAGCATCTGTGCTACGTGCATTCGCCGATGCGCTATATCTGGGACCATTACGGCGTCTACCGCGCCAATACCGATCCGCTGACCCGACATATGATGTCGAAACTGACCTCGGACTTGCGCACCTGGGATGTGGTCAGCGCCGCGCGGGTCGATGATTTTGCGGCCAACTCGCGGTTCGTCCAAAACCGGATCGAAAAATACTGGCGCCGCCCATCGCGCGTGATCCATCCGCCTGTGGATGTGGCCGGGTTTGCGCCTGCCAAGAACACCGAACTCGGCTCGTTCTATTTGTATGCGGGCGAGTTGAACGCCTATAAACGCGCTGATTTGGCCGTAGAGGCGTTCACCAAACTTGGTTTACCGCTGGTCGTGATTGGCGGGCCTGACAAAGCCGTGCGCGATTTGGCGGCAGGCGCAGGCACCAATGTGCGGTTCTTGGGCCGGGTGTCTGACGAAAAGCTGCGCCGCTATTTCGCGGCCTGTCGTGCGCTGATCTTCCCCGGCGAGGAAGACTTCGGCATCCTGCCGGTCGAGGTCATGGCCGCCGGGCGTCCGGTGATCGCGTATGGCAAAGGCGGGGTGCTCGACACCGTTATTGACGGCCAAACGGGGATGTATTTCCACGACCAAACGCTTCAAAGCCTGATGAGTGCCGTCCAAACCTTTGAGGCCGAGCGCCGCTACGATGTGGACCCAGCCAAACTGATCGCCCACGCGAAAGGCTTTGACGAGGACAACTTCCGCTCAGGGATGACGGGGTTCTTGGCGTCTCACGGGATTAGCCCGGCCCATGTTGCGCCCTTGTCGGCGGCGGGCTGAGCCTGCGGGTGACATGACATGAACGCGCTTTCCTCCCTGTTTTCACCCTATGCGGTGGGCGTTGCCGCGCGTGTGGGCGCGCAGATCAACGGATTTGCGCTGATCATGGTGGCCTCACGCGCGCTCGATCTGGGCGAGTTTGGCAGCTACGCGATTGCGTGGGCCGTCACGGTGATTTTCACGACACTCGTCTACACAGGCGTCTACCACGTTCTGTTGCGCACCAGAGATCTGGAGCGCAATGCCGATACGTTTTTCTGGCTGCAACTTGGCATGGGCGCGCTCGGCACATTTGTGATGGCCGCTGCAGGACTGCTGATCGGTGACATCGGAGTAAGGGACACGGCGTTTGCGTTGCTGTTTTTGGCCCCGATTCCGATGGTTGCGGTCTTGGGCGCGTGGAACGAGGCGCAGTTGATGCGCGATGGCTGGATCCGGGTCACGAGCCTGTCAGTGCTGGCCTCTGAAGTTATCGGGTTGATTGCGGCACTCGTGATGTTCCGCGCAGGTTTCGGGATCGAGGCACTGATTGCGTCGCGCTATGCCTCCACACTGTTTTCCGCGCTGCTTTCGACGGCGATCGTGCGCCGCCGGCCGCGTTTGCGATTCCGACGTGAAGTGGGCCGCACGTCCTTGGGCGAGGCTTGGCCGCTTTGGGGGTCTTCCGCGTTGGCAATGTCGTCGAACTACGGCGCGGATTTGATCCTCGGTGCGTTCCTGAACGCGGGCGCAGTGGGGGCATACCGCGCCGGATCGCGTGTCGCCAACACCGCCGCAGACGTTGTTCTACAACCGCTTGCTGCAATCAGTTGGGCGCGGTTTGCCAGGCTAGAGGCGCAAAGCGCGCAAGGGGAAATCCGCATCGCATGGAAGCAAAACATGGCACTCGGTTTTGCGTTGATCGCACCGGTGATGGTGTCGATCAGCCTTTTGGCCGAACCGATTGTTGAGGCACTTTTTGACCCCAGTTGGGGTGCTGTCGCGGTGATCGTGTCGATCCTTTCATTGGGGCGCGCGACCGCCAGCATGACATTCCTGCTGGAGCCAACGATGACCTGCCTCGGGCGCGCGCGGGTCCAGTTTTACGTGCGGTTGGCCGGGGCCGTGTTGATGGTGGCCGCATTGTTGCTATTCGGCCGGTCCTCAGTCGAGGCCGCAGCGGCGGCGGTTCTGCTGAGCAACCTCGCCATCGCGCTGGTGTCCGTTGTCTTGATGATGTCGGCGACGAAACTCAAGCTGGCCGAGCTGATCGAGGCGCTGGTGCCCGGTTTGGGCCTAACGGCGGTGTGCGTTTTGCTGATCTACCTGCTTGATCCGGCGCGCGGAATGATGAGCCCGGTTGCAGGCTTGTCGATGACGATTACGGCGCTGGCAGTGTTCTGGTGCGGGGTGGTCGGAACGCTGCTAAAGCGCAAAGTTCTTATACTACCAACGCCTTAAGGGTAGCGCACATCCACGATAACACGGCCCTCGTCAACGCGGTCGATATGGTGGCAGCCGATAATGCCCGGTGCATCATCGGGGGTGACATGGCGGACGCGGCGCTCGCTGTAAGTGTCGAGCGACAACGCCTCAATCTCCATGATGTTCAACCCGTAGCCATAGGTGCCGTGGGTATTGTCCTGCGAGGGGCGGTACAGCTTGCCGTCCTGCTCAAAGACGCGCCCAGCCCCTCGGGCCATATCTGCGCCAAGCACAATCGGGTTCAGGCGGTGCGGCTCTATCTTGGTTAAAGCGGGGCCATCGACGCGGAAGGCGTAAAGTTCGCTGCAAAAATCGTTGAAATCGTCACGGCAAATATTAGTAAACAGCCACCACGCGCCGCCGTGTTCAAACAAGGTTGTATCAGCGCACCTCACGCCCTCAAAAAACGACTTATCCAGCGTCCATTTGAGGGGGTAATCCGTGGCGCGCCACAACTCCTGCCGCCCGATCTGACCGCTTTCGAGCAGCATATAGACCTCGCCTTCATGGTCGAAAACATGGGGGTAGGACAGGTGGTGCGGGGGCCGATGGGTGTCGCCGAGAACAGTTAGCGTGTCTCCGTCTAGTCGAGCGACCGAAAGGTGACCTAGCCCGCGCGCATAGTCGAAATCCTCATAAAAAACATGGGTTTCTGTGCCGGAGGTGTGAATGAAAGGATCAGCCCAAAAATGCCCCTTTGGAGCTTCATAAGCGATGCCAGATGCCAAATCAAAGTCCAATGGCGTTCCCTTGCAAGCCCGCAAGTCGAAGCGGCCCGGACGCCCGCCTAAGCGCTTTCTGAATTTGTCACTCAGACGGTGGGTTGCCTCTTTGATGACCCGTCCAGCGTATGGGATCAGAGCAAAGGGATACGGGTCCACCGCGGCAGGTATGACGTCCAACATGGCAGGGGGCCCGTTAAGATTTGCAAGCCTGCGAAGGGCGACATGAACGGCCTTTGCGCGCAGATAGGCGCGATTCCGAGAGGCGAGAAACTTGACGTCATACGTGGCCTGATCAAGCATCTGCCACGCCCCGTCTTTGCGAGCCATAAGCGTGATGCTTGATGTCGAAGCGCCCGAAAATGCCTCGGCGATACCAGCCGAATCGCAGGTCGCAGACAGTCGCCAAATACCGTGCGCCGCAAGGGGGCTGAAAGCGTCCACATCGGCCTCAGAGATCTCCGCCATATCAAGGATTACATCGATATTTGGGGCGGTGCCGTCTAGCGGTGTGAGCTGAGAGATTGGCAGTAAAGACGGCATTAGTTTATCGAAGGCGGGGGTGGCAATCTGGGCGCGCGGCGTCGCAAATCGCGCTTCAATGGCCAGATAGCTGTCGAGCAGTTTTGTTAGGGGCTTTGCGCCTATTTTTGCAGTTTCCAACGCGACGAGCGCAAATCTTGGATCACCGCTTAGCGCCTCAAGCAGATGAAACAGGCTCGGTTCACGATGATCATTCGGCGGCAATACGACTGCAACCCGAACGGCCTTCACATCAGCGTCCGGCATGAGCGACCTGAGCGTCTTTTGAATACTGAACAGGATGTATATTATTCGGTCGCACCAAATCGAGGTGCTTCCTATGGGTTAAAACTTTGCGCAAACGCCTTGAACCTCGGGGTGGATTGGATAACGCGCCCGCCAGCCGCAACGCATGAAACATAAGAGCGATCCGGGATGTAATCCGCCGCCCGTCTTGCGTGATCGCGCTATAGGGCAAGCAGGGCAGCAATGGCAGATCAAAGCGGGCTAACAAACTATGGATGTCATCCTCGTAGATCCGCGCGCCAACAAATCCATTCTGTGCCATCTGCGCGCCAACGGGGTTTGTATGGCGCACCGGGCACGCATCGATCACCGCGAAATCATCTGGGGTCTCAAAGCACTGATTACACCAGATAAGATCAATGCCGGACTCAAACCCCAGCTCAAATAGCGGGCGCACTTGCTGCAAGACATCCCGCCGGAACACCGGGGCCATCATTTCGATGAAGGTCATGTGCCGCAGCTTGAACCCCGGCTGCTGGAGCACGCCAGCATATGAGAAATAGCTGTCATGGGTTAGTGCAGGTTGCGCGATCTTGAGGTTCCGCGCCGCATAAATATCGAACAGCTCCGAAATCGTTTGGGGCGACGCGGACAAGTCATCATCAAACAAGGCGACATAGTCATATGTCGAAATCATCGCAGCGTGCTCTTGGAGTATTTCAGAAATCCCCGCAACTTTTTGGCCTGCTCGGAACTCGACTTGGATGCCAGGGCCACTTGGGATGTCAACTTCCGCACTATAAGCTGATAGAAACACGTCGAAATTTCGCACACTACCGGAGGCGATCCATTCAGAGTGACGGCTTTTCGGTCCTACGCGCGAGATCAAGAGAAAACGTGCCATTCTTGTTTTCATCCCCCCTCAGACTTGTCATCGTGACATTACAGGTCGGTGCGCTATGGTCAATTCTAGCCAGACATTATGGGCGCGCCGCGTCCCGTTCAAATTAGCAAAGGCATGACATGCTTACCTCCCCAGATCACTCGTCCCAATCAACCCCGGAACAGGCCCGCGCGAAAATGGCTCGGATGCCTTGGGAAGATCCGTTCTTGCTGAATGATTTGCTGAGCGACGAGGAGCGGATGATCCGTGACGCCGCCGCTGCCTATTGCGCCGACAAGCTGGCCCCGCGGGTGGTGACAGCGAACCGCGCAGAACGTTTCGACCGTGAAATTATGACCGAAATGGGCGGGTTGGGGCTGCTAGGGGCGACTATTCCTGAGGAATACGGCGGTGTGGGCGCAAATTATGTGTCCTACGGGCTGGTCGCGCGTGAGGTCGAGAGGATCGATTCCGGCTACCGCTCGGCCATGTCGGTCCAATCAAGCCTTGTAATGCATCCGATTTTCGCCTTCGGAACCGAGGCGCAACGCCAAACTTATCTGCCCAAACTGGCCAGCGGCGAAATGGTTGGCTGCTTTGGATTGACCGAGCCTGACCACGGTTCGGATCCCGGCGGCATGATCACGCGCGCCAAGCCCGTGGATGGTGGTTATTTGGTCTCGGGGGCTAAAAACTGGATCACCAATTCGCCAATCGCTGATGTCTTTGTTATCTGGGCGAAATCTGATGCGCATGACGGTAAAATCAAAGGCTTCTTGCTAGAAAAAGGCATGAAGGGCCTCAACGCGCCGAAGATCGAGGGGAAAATGTCCTTGCGCGCCTCCATCACCGGCATGATCCAGATGGACGAAGTATTTGTGCCCGAGGCCAACCTGTTGCCGCATGTGAGCGGGTTGGCAGGACCGTTTGGCTGCCTCAACCGGGCGCGCTACGGAATTTCCTGGGGTGCAATGGGGGCGGCGGAGGCCTGCTGGCACGCCGCGCGCAGCTACACGATGGAGCGCAAACAGTTCGGCAAACCGCTGGCTGCAACACAGCTAATACAGAAGAAACTCGCCGATATGCAGACCGAAATTTCGCTGGGGTTGCTCGGCGCGTTGCAATTGGGACGGCTTTTCGATGCGCACACCGCCTCGGCTGAAGTGATCAGTCTAATGAAACGGAACAATTGTGGCAAAGCGCTGGCGATAGCACGCGAGGCGCGTGATATGCATGGCGGCAATGGGGTCAGCGACGAATACTGTGTAATCCGCCATGTCATGAACCTTGAAGCGGTCAATACATACGAGGGCACCCATGATATTCACGCGCTTATATTGGGGCGCGCGCAGACGGGATTGCAGGCGTTTATGTAGCTAGCCGCACCTTAGAACCAATCGACGTTTCCATGTTGGTTCGGTGGCATCGGTCCAGCGGGCGTAGCGTCAAGCGATTGTTTGAGGCTACGCCCGATGCGTTGGCGCAGATCCCTAAGGCTCAGGTTCTCGACCAACCGTTTGATGTCGATATTGCGATCCGTGTTTGCAAGATGCAGAAGCAACGGGCCTAGTTCAGTTAGCGTTTGCCGCACGCGGTCCAAATCCTGAAGCTCGACAACCAATGCTGCGGATGCGGGGGCTTTGCCCAGTAAGGCTTTGCCAAGTGCGTCCTCAATCTTTTCGCAAGCCTCGGCTAAGTGTTCAACCTCGCGCGCGCACGCCTCAAGCACGCATGCGCGGGTTTGAGGTAGCTTAGGGGCGATGTTTGTAGGACTCATAAGCGCCCAACCACGGCCTCGATGCAATGGCGCAGGTCCAGCGGTGTGAATGGCTTGGCGAGGTAATTATTTAAGCCAAGCGCGCGGCCTCGCTCTACCAATTCTTTGGTCGCACGGCCCGTAATCATAATGAATCCCGTGGATTGCGTTTTGGCGTCATGGCGCACCGCTTCAAGCAATGCGAGGCCATCCATACCCGGCATGTTATAGTCTGAAAGCACCAAGTGAACGGGTGAACGGGCGAGGCTTTCCATCGCCTGTGCACCGCTTTCGGCGATTTCAACCTGCTGTATACCGAAATCTTCCAGCGCTTGGGTGATAAGGCCACGACTTGTCGACATGTCATCCACGACTAATAATTTGAGGTGATCACGAAGCGCCATGACTGTTTTCCTTCTGGAATATGGATGCACGGGAAGGTGGATCCATTTGGTAGGCGGTAAGCCCAATAGGCCGAAAGCCAAAGCTTTCGTATCCGGCCAATCGCTCGGAATGCCCTAAGAAAAAGCACCCGTCCTTGGCAATGACAGCTGCGAACTTCGGCCACAGACGGTTTTGTGTCGCCTCGTCAAAGTAGATCACGACGTTTCGGCAAAAGATCGCGTCAAACGCGTGGCGTATCGGCCAAGGCCCGATGAGGTTATGTGTATTGAAGGTCACCAATGCGCGAATATCAGACCGAATGACCCGGTGATCGCACTGCGCGGCAGCGATTTTGGTTCGACCATCCCGATTACAGGGCTCGAGCATCGTATCGCGCAAATGCTTGGGGATGTGTGTTGTGCTGGGGTAAGGGTAGATGCCTTGGCGGGCATGTTCGATCATCTCATGATCAATGTCGGTTGCAAGGATCCGAATATCCCATTTTTGAAAGTCAGGAAGAACGTCGGCGACTGTCATGGCGATCGAATACGGTTCCATCCCAGTCGAGCATCCTGCAGACCAGAAGCGCAAGATATGGCCTTGGCGTGCCCGCGCGCGCCATAATTTGGAAAATTGTTCGCGCAGAAGCTCAAAGTGATGAGGCTCGCGAAAGAATTGGGTCACATTCGTGGTCAGTGCACAAACAAGATTTCCAAGCTCGCTCGAGTCCGTGCTGTGTTGCAAATGCTGGCAATACCCATCGATATCGCACAGGCCGAGGACTTTCATGCGTTTGACAAGTCTTGAGAAAACCATCGCATTCTTGCTTGGACTGATCGCCAAACCCGCCTCTCGATAGGCGAGATCTGCGACTATCTTGAACTGCGCCTGTGTCAGCACACCCCTTGCAGTGCGGGGATCAATCATCATGCAGGACAATGCAATTGGCTGGTGGATTGGCTGACAGCACAGCTTCAAGATTTAACAACTTGATTACCCCACGCTCCAGAAGCGCAAGCGATTGCAAGAACGCGATACCGCTTTGATCTGCCTGAGCGGGTAGGGGCCTTAAGTCTGACATCGATATCGACAAAATGTCTGAGACAGCTCTCACGAGCAGCCCAATCGGCCCAGTGCTACCTTCTACAACGATGATTACTGATCGCGGATCATCTGGCGCATGTGCCATGCCAAGGCGGCACGCAAGGTCCATGATCGGCAGAACCGTGCCGCGCAGGTTAATGACGCCGCGCATGTAGTCTGGGGCGTGCGGCAGTGGCGTAACAGGTGATCCGCTGCGGATTTCCCGTACACTGTTGATATCAAGGCAAAAATCCTGCTCACCGACGCGAAAAGACAGATAATCGAGGGCGTGCTTGGTGGGGGGGCTTGCATTGGTGCTCATGCGGCTGGTTCCGCCAGAACGTATGCGCTGGATTTACTGGCGTCGAGCAAGGCAATGGGATCAATGATAAACGAGACGCGCCCGTTTCCAAGTATTGTGGCGGCCGACACGCCTGCGCTTTGCCGCGTTGCACAATGAAGGCCTTTGATGACAACTTGGCGCTGATCCTCGATCGACTCGACCTGCAATGCGAAGCGTTGGTCGCTGTCGGTATCGATCAGCAATGCTGCGCTGGTTGATGTGTGTTTGGGGGTCAAGCCCAGCACATCTGCGGCTTTAATGAACATCTGACAAACTGTGCCATCTGCGAGAAAGCGACCTGAGCGCATGGCATCAAGCACGTTTTCAAACCCATGGGCAAAGTGCACCAGCGTCGCAAAACCGAAGGCTCCGGCCCCCCCCTTGATGGAATGGATGGACCGGAAGATGGTGTTGATGGTTTCGGGATCGTGTTGGCCCGCACACAAGACTTCAAGCTCGTCGATCAGCTCTTCCATCAACTCTGCGCATTCGAGGAAATAGGTCTTGCGAATATCTTGCATGGCATCTGTCGACATGGCGTCTACCCAGCAACCATATCAACTGCGCGCAGCAGCTTGTCAGGATCGAAGGGTTTGACGATCCAGCCCGTTGCCCCCGCGTCGCGGGCTTGGGTTTTAAGGTGATCTTCGCTCTCAGTGCTCAGAACAAGTATGGGCGTAAGTCGCGTTTCTGCGCGCGCGCGGACGCCTTTAATGAATTCGATCCCGTTCAGCCGAGGCATATTGATGTCAGTGATCACTGCATCTGGCGCACCATGGGTTGAGATATGCTCGCCAAGGACCGCCAGACCGTCTTCGCCGTCTTCTGCCACAAGTGTGGTGTGCCCAGCCCCGTCAAGGGTCAGGCGCAGCATCTCCCTGATCGTGCGGGAATCGTCGACCGCCAATACATAAAGGCCCATTAGACCGCTCCCGTCGCAAAACAAGGCGGCTTCAGGCCGATCTGGGCGAGTTTTACCACCATCACATTCGATGGGTCCGAAAGGGCAATTGAGTTGCCGTCCGCATCCCAAGTCTTGCGGGCCGCCAGCAAAACTTGAACACTCAGCGTGCCGAGTTTTTCGACCCGACTGGCATCCAGCCGAAACGAGGTTCCACGATGGTTTAGAAGCATCTCACGCAGGGCCGCAGCAGCGGTGTTGTCTAGGCGTGAGGGAAGGGGCAGCACAGCTAACATAGCGGTGCCCCTTCAAAGTTATCATCCCACTTAAGCATTTCTCGATCCCGTCTGCCCCCGGTCTCGAACACTACTGCCTGTCAGATGCTAACAAATCCTGAATAAATAAAGCTTTAGAGAGTTTGCCCCACCGCACCATCTTGCATCACATAGGCCAAACACCCCGCTAATGCGGCGTAGTCATCCTCTACCACTGTGATCGGGAAATTCTGCATGAAGCCTGCAAAACGCCCTTTGTCGAGGAACGCCGTCTCAAACCCAAACTTATCCAGATAGGGGGCGAACGCGCGCGCCACGCCGCCGACCAGATATATGCCCCCAAACGGCAGGTGGATGAGTGCGAGGTTGCCCACAACTGTGCCCAAGAGTTTGACGAAAAGACGCCCCGTAGCTTCGGCCACCTGATCCCCTTCGCCCAAACGCTCCATGATGATCGCGGCGCTGCAATCTTCGCGCGCGCCGTTCTCCATCGTTAAAAAGCTGAACAATCGCTCAAGCCCGCGCCCAGACAGCAAATCTTCAATCGCAGGAAAGCCGTGCGCCGTCTCGACGAAACGGCACAAGCGCAGCTCCTGCTCGGACCGGATTGGCAGGTTCGCATGGCCGCATTCGGAGGGGGCCACGAGAAACCCGGTGCCTGCCCGGTGAACTGGCGCGGCGTTAAAGCCCGTGCCGACACCGATGACCAGCTGGCGATCGGACGCCTCGTTCAGTGGCGCATTTGCCGTATCACTGCCCGAGACGACCACGCGGCGCGCATCATCGTGCAGATGGGGCAGGGCGTAGCCTTGGGCCTGCAGATCATTGAGCACAGCGGCGCGCGATGCCCCCGTCGCACGGCGCAGCGTGTCCTCATCCATGCTCCAGTCGAGATTGGTCATAATGCCGACGCCGTCGCGCACTGGGCCTGCCATAGCTATACAGGCCGCAGAGCACGGCCCCTTATCGACGGTGGTCATATAGTGGCGCAGGATCGGATCGAGGCCGGAATAATCCGCGTTGCGATGCCGCGCGATGGTGCTGGGATCAAGCACGCCGTCAATCGCCAGCCCCACGCGCGTGTTGGTGCCGCCGACATCTGCGACCAAGGAAATAACGGGGTTTGATGCGGACATGAGGCGCCTCCGGCTGTCACGGGGGCTGAATTGCCCCGATGATGTTTGCGCTAACGCTTTAACGCAGCCGCAAGCGCATGGTAAGACGTTTTTGGCGTGCGCTCCAGCGTGTCGAAGTCCACATGGACGAGGCCAAAGCGCTTGTCATAGCCCAAAGCCCACTCGTAATTGTCCATTAGCGACCAGATGAAATAGCCCTTCAACGGCGCACCGTCGGCGATAGCACGCTTGGCGGCCGCAAGATGCTGGTTCAGATAATCCTGCCGCGCAGGGTCGGGCACCGCCCCGCCCACAACCTTATCATAAGACGCCATCCCGTTCTCGGTCACCATGATGGGCAAGTCGCCGGTGTATTCGCGCGCGAGCCAGGTGATGAAATGGTGCAAGCCGTCTGGATATATCTCCCATCCCATCGCGGTTTTGGGCAGCGGGCCATCGACCTCCTTATGGGCGGGCCAAGGTGTGTCGTCGGGCGCAATCAGCTTTCGTGTATAGTAGTTAACGCCGACCCAATCGAGGGGTTGGGCAATGGTGTCGAAATCATCCTGCCAGCCCTCGGGCAAGTGCGGGCCGAGGCCTTCCAGCACATCTTCAGGGTAGCATTTCTTGAACAGGCCCGAGATGAAGAAACGGTTGTAATAGCCATCGTAGAGCTGAGCCGCCGCCTTGGCCTCGGGGCTGTCATCGGCGGGTTGCGCATACTCAAAATTGCAGACAGCGCCTAGGTTTGTCATGCCTAGTTCACGCATCACTTTAATTGCGCGGCCATGGCTGAGCAGCACGTGATGCATAGCGCGCGCAGTGGCGCGAATGTCGCGCAGACCCGGCGCGTGATGGCCAAGAAAGTGACTAAGCCATCCAACGCACCAAGGCTCGTTTATCGGCGCGACGGAGGCCACCCGATCCCCAATCCGGCCCATGATGACGGCGGTGTAGTCGGCAAACCAGTTTGGCATATCGGCGTTGCGCCAGCCGCCTTTATCGGCAAGCGGGCTGGGCAATTCCCAATGATACAGCGTGGCATGGGGTTGGATGCCGCGTTCCAGCAGGCCGTCCACGAGGCGGTCGTAGAAATCGAGACCCGCAGTGTTTGGCATGCCGGTTCCGTTGGGCAAAACCCGTGCCCAAGACGTCGAAAACCGGTAACAATCGACACCCAAACCTTTAATAAGATCAAGGTCTTCATCAAGGCGGTTCAAGTGATCGCACGCCAAGGCACCGTTCTCGGCGCGCACGACATTTCCGGGTGTCTGGGCAAAGTCATCCCAATGGGTGCGACCGGCACCGCCCTGAGCATGGCCTTCGATCTGATAGGCGGAGGTTGCGGTTCCAAAAAGGAAACCGTCCGGGAAGTCGGAGCGTTTATGGTCAATTGTCATGTAGGTTAATCCGGGTCTAGAAGGAGGAGTTGGGCGCGCGACCTGTGGATTGGCCGAGGATTAGCTCCGCCTCCCAAAGCTCTTGTGCCAAGCCATTTTCTGGGTTCTTGACGCGCTCGATAAGCATTTCTGCGCATCGCATCCCCGCATCGCGCACCGAAGACCGGGTTGCGGTAAATAAGGGCAATTCGTCGCCATTGCGCAGGTAGGACAGCGCGTCATCATGGGTCACGACCGAAATGTCCGTTCCCATACGCAGCCCCGCCTCACTAATCGCGCGCTGCACACCGATCGCTAGCAAGATGGACGAGACGATGATGGCGGTGGGACGGTTCGGCAACGCAAGAAGACGTTGCGCGTGATGAAAGCCAAAGCTTTCGGTCATCTCGCCGGCGGCTTGCAGGTCAAACGCCACGCCTAGGCCACGCCCCTCGAACGCCTCGTTGAACCCGTTGCGGCGACGGCGTGCGAAGTCCATCGTCTCATGTCCGTTGATCAGCGAAATCCGGATATGCCCGAGATCGAGCAAGAACTCAGTCGCGCGCCGAAATGCACGTCGGTTGTCCATATCAAGCCATGCGTAGTCTTCGTCGCGCTCGGGGACGCGACCATGAACAACGAACGGCATGCTCAATTCGTTCAAAAGGGCAGGGCGCGGATCATCAAGGCGCGGTCCATGAACAATCACGCCGTCCACGCTGCGCTTGGAAGACATCTCGCGGTAGGCTTTCTGCTCGTCCTGCTGGCGCACAACTGACAGCAACATATCATAGCCTTCGCGGGCGTAAGCCTCTCCGGCACCTGCAATGAAATCACCAAAGACCGGGTTCACCATCTCATGCTCGGCCGACAATGGAATTACATGGCCGATGGCCATCGACCTGCCGGTCGCCAAGCTCTTGGCGCGGGTGTTGGGCTGGTAGTTATAGCGATCGGCGGCGGCTACGATTCGCGCTCGGGTGGCCTCGGACACCTCGGGATAGCCGTTCAGCGCGCGGCTGACGGTTGTTTGGCTGACACCCAGCTTCAGTGATAGGTCCCGAAGGTTCATCTTAAATTTAGCTTCCCAAAGCGCTTTCAATCTCAGCACCCTAGGCGCAGTCCGACCCGAACGTCAAAAGCAATTTTTCTGACCAACAGCGCAGCATTATCTTGTGAGAGCTTCAAGAAATAGGCGCTTCTTGATTCTGAGTGATTGACATAGAGGCTCAGGTGCGGTGTTCTCCGATCATCCAAAGCGCTTTGGAAATGAGTCTTTTGCGCGCGGAAACATCGTGGTGGGCCAGCATAGGTCCGAACGGGAGGAACTTATGAAGAAATCATTTTACGCCGGGGCTGCCATCCTTGCATTGACCGCTGGCATGGCCAACGCAGCCGGTCATCTTGCAGGCGAGCAGGTAACGGTATTCGGTCCATGGCTCGATCCGGACCAAGAAGTTGTTGAAGAAGTGCTGGCAGGCTTTGCCGCCGCATCTGGCGCGGACGTGCGCTACGTTGGCTCCGACAGCTTTGAGCAGCAGATCATGGTTGACGCCGAAGCGGGCTCTGCCCCCAACGTCGCTGTGTTCCCACAGCCGGGCCTTGCGGCTGACATGGCATCGCGCGGCTTCCTGACGCCACTTGCCGACGGCACTGGCGCATGGGTCAACGAGAACTACGCGGCAGGCTCGTCCTGGGTTGATCTGGGCACCTATGCCAATGCAGACGGCGTGGATGAGCTTTACGGCTTCTTCTACAAGGTCGACGTGAAGTCGCTGGTGTGGTTCTCGCCTGAGAACTTCGAGGATGCTGGCTACGATGTGCCAACAACCATGGAAGACCTCAAAGCGTTGACCGATCAGATCGTCGCAGACGGCGGCACCCCGTGGTGCATCGGTCTGGGCTCGGGTGGTGCAACAGGCTGGCCTGCAACCGACTGGGTTGAGGACATGATGCTGCGCACGCAGACACCAGACGTCTATGACGCTTGGGTTGCCAATGAGATCCCGTTCAACGACCCACGCGTTGTTGCCGCGATCGAAGAGTTCGGCGCATTTGCCCGCAACGACGACTATGTCGCCGGTGGCGCAGGCGTTGTGGCCTCCACGGACTTCCGTGACAGCCCCAAAGGCCTCTTCTCGTCGCCCCCACAGTGCTACATGCACCGTCAGGCGTCGTTCATCCCTGCCTTCTTCCCTGAGGGCACGGTTGTTGGCGAAGATGCAGACTTCTTCTACTTCCCAGCCTACGCCGAAAAAGATCTCGGCGCTCCGGTTCTGGGTGCAGGCACGCTCTGGGCGATCACCAACGATTCGCCTGCAGCACATGCTCTGATCGAGTATCTGCAAACGCCTGAGGCCCACGAGACATGGATGGCCCGCGGTGGCTTCCTAACACCACACAAAGGTGTTGATAGCTCGTTGTTCGCAGATGCGGCGACCGCGAAGATGAACGACATCCTTTTGGGTGCGACCACCTTCCGCTTCGACGCTTCTGACCTAATGCCAGGTGGTGTTGGTGCAGGCTCGTTCTGGACAGGCATGGTTGATTATGCCGGCGGCGCAGACGCTGCGGCGGTTGCCACATCGATCCAGGAAAGCTGGGACGCGCTGAAGTAAGCGAGCGCGCTTCATAGAATTGAGAGGTCCGGGCGCAACGACGCTCGGGCCACTTCGACAAAGACTTATAAGATCAATGCCTTGGGAGGGGACAATGCATCCAGCATTACTTGGTCTGGTGACCATCATCGTCGGTGTAGGGGCCTGTGTGGGCTACTTCTACTTCGCCAACCAGCTTCTCGATAAGGTTTTGTTTCCGGCCAAAGGGCCAAATATCGGGCGCAATATCAACCGCCGCGAGATGATCCGCCCTTGGGTTTTTCTGTTTCCCGCGATCTTCGCACTTGGCCTTTATCTGGCCTATCCGGTCGTGGAGACGCTGCGTCTGTCGCTGACCGACCGTGATCAAGGCGGTGCTTTCATCGGGCTTGCAAATTACCAACAGATGTTTGGCCAAGAGAAATTCTGGGAAGCCCTGCGTAACAACTTCCTGTGGCTTCTGATTGTGCCTGCGATGTCCACGGCGTTTGGTCTGATTATCGCACAGCTGACTGACCGAATTAAGTGGGGCGGCGTTGCGAAATCGCTGATCTTTATGCCGATGGCGATCTCGTTCGTGGGTGCAGCCGTGATCTGGAAACTGATCTATGACACGCGCCCGATCGAGCAGGACCAGATCGGCGTGATGAACGCGATCTACATGTTCTTCGGAGGCACGGACCCAAAAACATGGCTGACAATCCCGATATGGAACTCGATCTTCCTGATGATCGTTCTGATCTGGATCCAGACAGGCTTTGCGATGGTTATCCTTTCGGCTGCCCTGCGCGGTATCCCGGAGGAAACCATCGAGGCTGCGATTGTGGACGGCGCGAACCCGTTTCAGGTCTTCTTCAAGATTAAGATGCCGCAAATCTCGGGCACTATTGTGGTGGTCTGGACCACGATCACCATCACCGTCTTGAAGGTCTTCGACATCGTGTTTGCTATGACCAACGGCCAGTGGGGCACGCAGGTTTTGGCGAACTACATGTTCAACCAGCTTTTTGTTGCCAATGACTGGGGCGTCGGATCGGCCTCGGCCATGATCATCATGTTGATGGTCTCTCCGATTCTGGTCTGGAACGTCTACAACGTCCGCAAGGAGATGAAGTAATGGATAACATTGCAGGAACCAAATCTTCGCTGACTTGGGCGGTTCATCTGTCGGTCATTTTCCTCGTGTTCATGTGGGTGTTTCCAACGTTGGGCCTTCTGGTCTCGTCGTTCCGCACTGCTGACCAAATTTCGACCTCCGGCTGGTGGAAGGCGCTGTTTCCGTCCCAGCAGAACCTGACACTGCGGGCAGGCGCGCCAGAGACGCAAACGCTTGAAGGCTCACTTTACGTGATTGAGGGCGAGTTGTTCGAGGAAGGGTCCGAGGCGATTATTTCGCGCTGGGGCACGTCCTCGCGCGAGATCTCTACATATGCGGTCGGCGAGCCGGGCACGTTTAGCTCCGGCGAGGCCATCACGGTCACCGCAGGCGGCACGTATCGCATCACTTCTGAGGAAGAGATGACGGGCAGTCGCGGCAAGCGTATCTTTGTGACGGCAGAAACGCCGCCTGAATTCACGCTTGGCAATTACCGCAACATGCTTTTTGACGGCAGCAACAGCGAGGGCATGACCAAAGCCTTCTTTAACACGCTCACCGTGACGATCCCGGCGACGATTATCCCGATCCTGATTGCAGCCTTTGCGGCCTATGCGCTTGCGTGGATGGAGTTTCCCGGCCGCGCGCTGTTGGTCGCCGCCGTTGTGGCGCTGCTGGTGGTTCCGCTACAATTGGCGCTGATCCCGCTTTTGTCTTTGCACAACGACGTCACGACCGTTCTGAACGGTATATTGGGGCTAGAGGGGCAGGATGCGCTAAAGGGCAAGGGCTATATAGGTGTCTGGCTGGCCCATATTGGCTTTGGCTTACCGCTCGCGATCTATCTGCTGCGCAACTACATGGTCGGGTTGCCGCGAGACATTATCGAGAACGCGCGCGTTGACGGCGCGACAGAGTTCCAGATCTTCACCAAGATCATCCTGCCGCTGTCCTTCCCGGCACTGGCCAGCTTTGCGATCTTCCAGTTCCTGTGGACATGGAACGACCTGCTTGTGGCCCGTGTGTTCCTGATCGACGCAACTGGCGAGACCACGGTGATGACCATCCAGATCGTGGAGCTTCTGGGCACACGCGGCGGCAATTGGGAAATCCTTGCCACAGCGGCCTTCGTGTCGATTGCGGTGCCTCTGGGCGTGTTCTTTGCGATGCAACGCTACCTCGTGCGCGGTCTTCTGGCCGGGTCCGTGAAATAATTAACGAAAGTAGACGTAAGACTATGAGTGTTGCCCTTGATATGAAGGCGCCGAAGCTAGTGCCAATGGTTGACGAGGATTGGTGGCGTGGGGCGGTGATCTATCAGATCTACCCCCGCAGCTACCAAGACAGCAATGGTGACGGGATCGGCGATCTGCTCGGCATCGTGCAGCGTCTGCCCTATGTCGCCTCGCTTGGCGTAGATGGCATCTGGATTTCGCCATTCTTCACCTCGCCAATGAAAGACTTTGGCTATGACGTCAGCGACTATTGCGACGTTGATCCGATGTTCGGCAGCCTGTCGGATTTCGATGCGGTGATCGAGACGGCCCATGCATTGGGGTTGAAAGTCCTGATCGATCTGGTGTTGTCGCATACCTCTGATCAGCATCCGTGGTTTGCTGAGAGCCGTTCCAACCGCACCAACGACAAGTCCGATTGGTTTGTCTGGGCCGATCCAAAACCCGATGGCACCCCGCCCAACAATTGGCTGTCGATTTTCGGCGGCTCGGCGTGGACATGGGACGCGCGGCGGTTGCAATACTACCTGCACAACTTCCTGACATCTCAGCCTGACCTGAACTTCCACTGCGATGCGGTCCAAGATGCGCTGCTGGATGTGGCCCGGTTCTGGCTGGATCGCGGTGTTGATGGGTTCCGTTTGGACACCATCAATTTTTACTTTGCCGACAAAGAGTTGCGCGACAATCCTCCACTACCACCTGAAAAGCGCAACGCCACAATCGCGCCAGCGGTGAACCCCTATAATCACCAAGAACACCTGTATTCAAAAAACCAGCCTGAGAATATTGCGTTCCTCAAGAAGTTCCGCGCTGTGCTTGATGACTACCCTGCGATTACCTGCGTGGGCGAAGTTGGCGATGCCCAGCTCGGCCTCGAGATTTTGGGCGAATACACCAAAGGCGAGGACCGCGTGCATATGTGCTACGCGTTTGAATTCCTTGCCGCCGAAAAACTAACCGCGTCGCGCGTCGCTGAAGTGCTGACCCGCGTGGCAGAGGTGGCCGAGGACGGCTGGGCCTGCTGGGCGTTCTCCAACCATGACGTGCAGCGCCACGCCAGCCGTTGGAACCTGTCAGTCTCGGCCACGCGCGGACTGATAACGCTGCTAATGTCGCTGCGCGGCTCGGCCTGCATCTATCAGGGCGAAGAACTGGGCCTGCACGAAGCCGATGTGGCGTTTGAGGATCTGCAAGACCCCTACGGGATCGAGTTCTGGCCCGAGTTTAAAGGCCGCGACGGCTGCCGCACCCCAATGGTGTGGGAGACCGACAACATGAATGGCGGCTTCTCGGAAGTGCGCCCTTGGCTGCCGATTTCGTCCGAGCATTTGCGCTCGTCCGTGGCCGAGCAGGAAAACCATCCCGACGGTTTGCTGCATCACTACCGCCGCGCCATCGCGTTCCGCAGGGCCAATTCCGCGCTCGGCAAAGGCAGCCTTGATGCGCTTGAGGTGAACGGTGACGTGCTGTCGTTTGAGCGCGCGGACGCGTTCCAGACGGTGTTTTTCGCCCTCAACATGAGCGAAACCCCAAGCCCGCTGACCTTGCCGCCCGCCCCCAGCACCGCGACCGGGCCGGGCCAGTGGCTGCATATCGGGGCCGAATTGAACAGCGCAGGCACCGGGCCGGAGGGGCAATGCACCCTCGGGCCATGGCAACCCTGCATCGCATTGTGGCACCCGGTATAGCGCCGGGCTTGCCAAGACTATCAACAGGCTCGCGTTCGCGCGGGTGATAAGACCAAGAACGGGACCAGGGAGGGGACCAGAATGGCAGATCTGAAACTCAAGGATGTCGAGAAGACGTATGGGGGCACTGTGAATGTGCTCAACAACATCAATCTCGACATCAAAAAAGGCGAGCTGATTGTCTTTGTGGGCCCCTCGGGCTGCGGTAAATCCACGCTTTTGCGGATGATTGCGGGTCTGGAAAAGATCACCGGCGGGACGCTGGAGATTGACGGCGTGCTCGTGAACGACGTGCCGCCTGCGCAGCGCGGCATTGCGATGGTGTTCCAATCCTACGCGCTTTATCCGCATATGACTGTGCGCGATAACATGAGTTTTGCGCTGAAATTGGCAAAGAAATCGCCCGCTGAGATTGAAGCGGCTGTCGGCAAGGCCGCCAAGATCCTGCAACTGGATGACTACCTTGATCGGCTGCCGAAAGCCCTGTCGGGTGGTCAACGCCAGCGCGTTGCCATTGGCCGGTCGATCGTGCGTGACCCAAAGGTCTATCTGTTCGACGAGCCGCTCTCGAACCTCGATGCGGCCTTGCGCGTGGCCACTCGGATCGAGATCGCGCAACTGAAAGAGTCGATGCCTGAATCGACAATGATCTATGTGACCCACGACCAGGTCGAAGCCATGACGCTTGCCTCCCGCATCGTGGTTCTGGCCAATAAGGGGATCGCGCAGGTCGGCTCGCCCTTGGACCTCTACGAGCGTCCAAATTCCGAGTTCGTTGCTCAGTTCATCGGCTCTCCGTCGATGAACCTGCTGCACGGCGAGATCACCGGCACCGGCAAAACCACCACCGTGAAGATCGACGGCGGCGGCCAAGCGGTGTCGAATTATCCGTCCGAGGCGGGTGATATGGGCGCAAAGGTCAAAGTCGGCATCCGGCCCGAGGACTTCGTGCCCGCGACCGAGGACAATTATGCGTTCTCAGGACAGGTGAACATCACCGAGGCGCTCGGCGAAGTGACGCTGCTCTATTTCAAAACCACTGGCGACGAAGATCCTGTGGTCGGCAAATTGCAGGGCATCCATACAGAATTGCGCCACAAATCGGTCAAGCTGACGGCGGATCCGGCGAAGGTCCACATCTTCAAAGACGGTATTTCGCTCCTCTATCGTTGAGTGTGAGTTCGTATGCGTAGAAAAAGCCCCGCAGATTTATGCGGGGCTTTTTTGTTGTCGGCCTGCCAAGCGTTTCATATAGCCGGGCGTATATTTGGAAGCGGTCAAAGGTGAGGCGGGCAATGCACATGGGCGAAAACCGGATCAAAGCGCGACTGCGCGCGGGGGAAATGCAGTGGGGGCTGTGGCTGGCCATGAGCAGCCCGACCTCAGCCGAGATTGCGGGCAGCGTCGGTTTTGATTGGGTCTTGATCGACGGCGAGCACGGCCCGAACTTGTTGACCCAAGCGCTGGAACAGGCGCGCGCGCTGGCCGGGTCTGAGACGGATGTGGTCATGCGCTTGCCCGCAGGCGAGGATTGGATGATCAAACAGGCCCTCGATATCGGCATCACGACGCTTTTGGTGCCAATGGTGAACTCCGCCGCCGAGGCAGCAAAAGTCGCTGCGGCCTGCAAATACCCGCCCGAGGGCACACGCGGCATGGGCGCAATCCTCGCGCGCGCCAGTGGCTACGGGGCCGAGGCCGACTACACCGCCAAAGCCAACGACCGGGTTTGCCTGATCGTGCAGGTCGAGAGCCAATCCGCGTTGCATGAATTAGAGGCAATCGCCCAAACACCGGGCGTTGATGCGGTCTTTATCGGCCCGGCAGATTTGTCCGCGGATATGGGCTTTCCCGGAAACGCAGGCGCGCCCGAAGTGCAGGCGGCGATTGCAGGGGCTTACGCCACCTTGAAGCGCCTCGGCGTGCCATCGGGAACGGTCACCTTTGATATGGGCGACGTCGGACCGTTGACCGAGCAGGGCGTGCGCTTTCTGGCGGTGGGCGGTGATGCATTGCTGCTGCGCGGCGCAATGATAGCATGTCTGGCGACCGCCAAGGAGGCAGCATCATGAGCGACCCCAAACGCCCCCCCTATTTCCCGCCCCCCACGCCAAAGCCTGCCAAAGTGGCGATATTCGCGCGGATGCCACCTGCGGTATTTCCGTCGATCATGGGTGCATTCGGGATCGGGCTGGCATGGCGCGCCTATGCGATCAGCTTTGCCAAAGAGCCCATCATTTCCGAGTTTCTGCTCGGGGCGACCTCGCTGCTGTTTCTGTTTACGCTGCTGGCCTATGCGTCAAAAGTCGTCCGCCGTCCGGGCGTGGTGCTCGACGAGTTGAAGGTTTTGCCGGGCCGGGCAGGGATGGCGGCGGGCTCCCTGTGCATTGCGCTTATGGCTGTCACATTGGTGCCTTACGCGCCGTCGGTGGCGCGGATTGTGCTCGGCCTCGCAATCTCAAGCCATGTGGCCTTGGCCCTGTTGATCATCTGGGTGTTTGCCAACGGCCCACCCGAGCAGCGGCAAGTCACCCCCGTCTGGCACCTGAGCTTCGTAGGTTTCATCGTATTGGCTTTATCGGCAATCCCGCTTGGCTATCTCGCCTTCGCACAGATCATATTCCTCGCCACTGTGCTGGCCGCCTTCGTGATCTATGCAATCAGCATTGGGCAAATGATCCGGCGTGATCCACCACCGCCCTTAAGGCCATTGCTGGCGATCCATTTGGCCCCTGTGAGCCTGTTTGCCACGGTATCCATCCTCTTTGGCTATCCCCAAATCGCTTTGGCAAGCGCCAGCCTTGCGACCCTCGTGCTGGCACTTTTGCTCGTGAAAGCGCGCTACCTCGTCGCTGCCGGGTTCAGCCCGCTTTGGGGCGCGTTCACCTTTCCGCTGGCCGCATATACGAGCGTGCTTTTGACCTTAGGCGGCATGGGTCTTGGCCCGCTTTACGGCGATGTCGCGCGGGTTGCGGGCTTGTGCTTGCTGGTCGCGGGCAGTGGCTTGATCGGATATATCCTCTACCGCGTGCTGAAAATGTGGGCGAAGGGAACCTTGGCAGCAAAAACCAATGCTGCGACTGCATAAGCCCCCCTGCGAGGCTTTCCTTTTGTCCGGTCTCGTGAAATAGCAAAGCGCCAAATGGGATCGGGCGGAAAGGATCGCAATCATGGAAATTCGTGAAGCACTTACCTTTGATGATGTGCTGTTGGTGCCGGGGGCAAGCACGGTTTTGCCCAGCACCGCAGACACGCGGACGCGCCTGACCAAGACGATTAACCTCAATATCCCGCTGCTCAGCTCGGCCATGGATACCGTGACCGAGGCGCGCATGGCGATTGCCATGGCCCAAGCGGGTGGCATGGGCGTGGTGCACCGGAACTTGGATATCGAGGCGCAAGCCCGCGAAGTTCGCAGGGTCAAGCGGTTCGAGTCTGGTATCGTCTATAATCCGATCACCTTGCGGCCCGACCAAACCGTTGCCGACGCGAAAGCCTTGCAAGAGCGCTACCGCGTCACCGGCTTTCCCGTGGTCGATGCAAGCGGACGTGTGCTGGGCATCGTGACCAACCGCGATATGCGCTTTGCCACCGATGACAACACGCCGGTATCAGTGATGATGAGCTCGCAAAACCTCGCCATGCTGCGCGAACCTGCCGATCTGGCCGAGGCCAAAAGCCTCATGAACGCGCGCCGGATTGAGAAGCTGTTGATCGTGGATGCAGACGGCAAGCTGACAGGATTGCTGACGATCAAGGATATCGAGCAGGCGGTGCTGAACCCGACCGCGTGCAAAGACGATCTGGGGCGTTTGCGCGTGGCCGCAGCCACCACCGTGGGCGATGCGGGCTTTGAGCGGTCCGAGGCGCTGATTGATGCAGGCTGCGATCTGATCGTGATCGATACTGCGCATGGACATTCCGCGTCCGTGGCCGAGGCGGTGACGCGCGTCAAAGCGCTGTCGAACGAGGTTCAAGTGGTCGCCGGAAACGTCGCCACGGGTGCCGCCACAAAAGCGTTGATCGACGCGGGTGCCGACGCGATCAAGGTCGGCATCGGGCCGGGGTCTATCTGCACCACGCGCATCGTTGCGGGTGTGGGCGTGCCGCAACTGACGGCGATCATGGATTGCTCTGCGGCCGCTGGCGACACGCCGGTGATCGCCGATGGCGGCATCAAGTTCTCGGGCGATTTTGCCAAGGCGATTGCGGCGGGTGCGTCCTGCGCGATGGTCGGCAGCATGATTGCCGGAACCGATGAGAGCCCCGGTGAAATCATTCTATATCAAGGCCGTAGCTTCAAAAGCTACCGTGGCATGGGAAGTCTGGGCGCGATGGCGCGCGGCTCGGCTGACAGGTATTTCCAAAAGGATGCGGCGTCCGACAAGCTGGTGCCGGAAGGCATCGAGGGGCAGGTGCCCTATAAGGGATCTGCCAATGCGGTGATCCACCAGCTCGTCGGCGGACTGCGCGCCGCGATGGGCTATGTGGGGGCTGCCACGGTCGAGGATATGCGCACCAACGCCAATTTCGTGCGCATCACCGGCGCGGGGCTGAAGGAAAGCCACGTTCACGATGTCCAGATCACCCGCGAAAGCCCGAACTACCGGATGGGTGGTTAAGTGACGCCCGCCGCACGCGTGGCCGCCGCAATTGAGGTGGTTGAGAGCATCCTAGACGGACAAGCGACAGAGCCCGCCCTTCTACAATGGGCGCGGGGCAGTCGGTATGCAGGCTCCAAGGACCGCGCCGCCGTGCGCGATCTGGTGTTTGAGGCGCGCCGCAAATGGGCGTCCAGCCGCGCGATTGGCGGGGCCGATACCGGGCGTGCGGTGATACTGGGGCTATTGGCGCAGACCGGCGCGGACATCCCGGCGCTGTTTTCCGGCGCAGGGTATGGGCCCGCTGAGCGAACCGAGGACGAGGCTGCGCGCAGCCTTGAGGCGGTCGATTTATCCGTGGCTGAGCGCGTCGATATGCCGGACTGGCTATGGGCGCGGTTGGACGCTCAATACGGCGCGCAGGCCGAGGAAATTGCACTATCGCTGCGCGACCGGGCCGAGGTTTTCTTGCGGGTGAACCTTGCACGAAACACACGCGATGCGGCCATTGAGGCGCTGAGTGCCGTCGGGATCATGACCGAGCCGCATGCCCTCGCCCAAAGCGCTTTGAAAGTGACCGCTGGCGCGCGCCAAATCCGCCAAAGCACCGCATACCAAAGCGGTTTGGTGGAGTTGCAGGATGCAGCCTCTCAAGCCTTGGTCGACGCACTAGAGGTCACGTCCGGCCAAAGCGTTCTGGATTATTGCGCAGGTGGTGGCGGCAAAGCCCTTGGCCTCGCGGCAAACGGGGCGCGCGTGACAGCCCATGATATATCAGGCGCGCGGATGGCCGATCTGCCCGTGCGGGCCGAGCGCGCTGAGGTCGAGATTGCCCTGCACACCCCAGACGATCTGGACCCAGAAGCGCGTTTCGATCTCGTCTTGTGCGATGCGCCTTGTTCAGGCTCGGGCGCGTGGCGACGCAGCCCCGATGGAAAGTGGAACCTGACCGAGGCCGATTTGGCCGAAGTGACCCGCACGCAACTTGAGGTTCTGCAAACCGCGCAGAAATTCGTGAAGCCGGACGGGCGGTTGGCCTATGCTACATGTTCCATCCTGGAGGCTGAGAACGACGACACCGTCGCGTCTTTTGTGCAGGCACGTCCCGAGTGGCAGCGGGCAAAACGCGCGGTCTGGTTGCCCAGCACTGGCGGTGATGGCTTCTTCCTGCAGGTGCTGGAACGCGCCTAGCGGGCATCCCCTTCAAGCAAAGCAACCCTAGATTGCAATCGATCCTCTGTTAAGGCATGCTTAAGAGGTCTGCCGCCATACCCTGTCTATAGGGATGGTCCTGTACGGAGGGTCCACGTGACACCACATGCCACGCTCAAGCGGCACAATTGGCGCGCCGTTCACGCCCTGTTTCGGCGCTCTAGTGTGCTGTTATGGGCGGCTGCGATCTTTGCGCTCGCCGCTGCCATTGCGGTGGATGATTTTCTACGCCTCGGCCTCGTGACTGCCGCCGCAACGCTTCTGGCGCTCGTCGGCATTTTACGGGGGTTTGCGACCTTCACCGATTGCCACCGCAGCCATGACGAGCAGGTGTTGCAGCAGTTTCTCGACACCGAAAGCGCGCCGAGTATTTTGTTCGACCCAGACCATGTGGTGGTTTGGGCCAATCAATCCGCACTGACAGCGTTTCCCAACCTCTATGAAGACGGCATGGCAAAGGGCTTGAAGACGCTTATGCCTGATCCAGCCTCGCTTTTGCGGCAATTGCAGGCGCGACTTGGCGTCCGAGATCGGGTCTCCGAAGACGTGGTGACGCGCAAGACGCATTTCCGGGCGGTTTTGCACCGCATGGGGCTGGGGCGGTTGTTGCTAAGGTTAGAGCATATATCGGAAAAAGCGGCAGATGGGCCGTCGAGCGGCGCAATAACAGCCGTGCCCTTGATGACGATCAGCGCCAAGGGAACGGTGCTATCCATGAATGAAGCAATGCGCCAGATCGTCGGCAAACGCGTGCACCATATAGACCGGGTGTTTCCCGCTCCGCTGCCCGAAACAGGTGCGGTTGCGCTGATAAGGACCGCAGGGGGTGCGACCGATCGCGTGCGGGTCTACCACACCGCTTTGGCTGGGGATCGGCGCGAGGTTGCGGTGATGCAGGACGGACTTGGGGTTGATGCGCCCGCATCGGGCTTCACCGCCGACGATTTGCCGGTCGCTTTGCTGCATTTGGGTCGCAACGGCTTGATAATCGATGCAAACGAGCCTGCGCGCGCACTTCTGCGCTTGGAAGAAGGGCAACCATTTGGCGCGCTTGGCGAGGCGGTCACTGACTTGGGGCGATCAATTTCGGACTGGGTGAACGAGGCGATAGAGGCTGCGACGCCCGCCAAACCCGAGGTCGTGCGGTTGCAGAATTCGGCTGAAGAAAACTTTATTCAGATCAGCCTGTCGGCGGGCCGACATGAGGGCGTGCCCGAAGTGACAGCTGTGTTGCATGACGCCACCGAGTTAAAAACGCTGGAGGCGCAATTTGTCCAAGGCCAAAAGATGCAGGCGATTGGGCAACTGGCAGGCGGTGTAGCGCATGACTTCAACAATCTTTTGACTGCAATATCAGGGCATTGCGACCTGTTGTTGCTGCGTCACGATCAAGGTGACGGTGACTACGCCGACCTAGAGCAGATCAATCAGAACGCCAACCGCGCCTCGGCACTTGTGGGCCAATTGCTTGCGTTTTCACGCAAACAGACCTTGCTGCCAGAGGTTATCGATCTGCGCGACACGCTTGCGGATTTGACCCATCTTCTCAATAGGTTGGTGGGCGAAAAGATGATGCTATCGCTCTACCATGATCCCGATTTACCGACTGTTCGGGCAGATAAGCGTCAGTTGGAACAGGTCATGATGAACCTTGTCGTCAATGCGCGCGATGCGATGCCCGATGGCGGAGACATTACCATCGAGACAAGACGCGTGGTGTTGACCGAGCCATTGAAGAAGGCGCGCGCTGTCGTGCCCATCGGCGAGTATGCCTGCATTGTGGTCTGTGACCAGGGCATCGGCATACCCCCTGATCTGTTAACCAAAATATTTGAGCCGTTCTATTCCACCAAACGTGTTGGCGAAGGCACCGGCCTTGGCCTGTCGACGGCCTACGGCATCGTGAAGCAGTCCGGTGGCTTCATTTTCGTGGACAGCAATGTTGGCAAAGGCACTGAGTTTACGCTGTTTTTCCCAAGTTACCACGGTGCTGTCGTCACGCCGCCAAAGGTGCCAGAGCAGAAAGCTCTCTCGACGCCTAAGATCAATCCCGGGGACGCAGTGATTTTACTGGTCGAAGACGAAGCCCCGGTGCGTGCTTTTGCGGCCCGCGCGCTTCGCTTGCGAGGCTTCACGGTCCTTGAAGCGGCCAGCGCCGAAGAGGCCCTTGATACACTTGCCAGCGACGGGCTTCACGTCGATCTGTTTGTCAGCGATGTGGTGATGCCGGGTATGGACGGGCCAAGTTGGGTTCGCAAAGCGCGCGAAAACCGCCCCGAGATCAGAGCGGTTTTTGTGTCGGGCTACGCCGAAGATCTGCATACTGGCAGCGAATCGAGCATGGAGAATGCCGTTTTCCTGCCCAAACCGTTCTCTTTGCAGCAACTCACCGAGACAGTTCAGGCCCAGTTGGAGGTTTGAGGACCTGTGCGCAGGGCTTTTCTTGCGCTGCGTGCAAAGTTTCCAGGCCGCGTTTACCTCCAATTAACCACTCCCAAGCCAATGTAGCAGCAGAATACACTTGAAATGTTCTATGTTTGATCTCATAAGGGATACAGAACAGGTCAAGAACAAAGCAGCGATTGCCGCCTAACAGGCGGTCTGACATAAGGGGCAAGACAATGGCTTTAGCGAGTTTATTAGACGTGACCGACAAGCGTAGCGACGACAAAAAGGCAGCGGACAAACAAAAAGCGCTCGAAGGGGCGTTGTCCCAAATCGAGCGCCAGTTTGGCAAAGGTTCAATCATGAAATTGGGCGGCGAGAACGCTATCCAACAGATTGAATCGACTTCCACAGGGTCGCTCGGGCTCGACATCGCACTCGGGATCGGTGGATTGCCGAAAGGTCGGATCATCGAGGTTTACGGACCTGAATCGTCCGGCAAGACGACGCTGACATTGCACTGTATTGCCGAAGAGCAAAAGAAGGGCGGCGTCTGCGCATTTGTGGATGCTGAACACGCACTCGACCCGCAATATGCGCGCAAACTTGGCGTGAACCTTGATGACCTGCTGATTAGCCAGCCCGACAATGGCGAGCAAGCGCTTGAGATCACGGACACATTGGTCCGCTCTGGTGCCGTCAGCATGGTTGTGGTCGATTCCGTTGCTGCCCTGACGCCACGGTCGGAGCTTGAAGGCGATATGGGCGACGCGTCCGTCGGTGTTCATGCGCGCTTGATGAGCCAGGCCATGCGCAAGCTGACCGGGTCGATTGCACGCTCAAACTGCATGGTGATTTTCATCAACCAGATCAGGATGAAGATTGGCGTCATGTTTGGCTCGCCCGAGACAACAACTGGCGGTAATGCGCTGAAATTTTATTCATCCGTGCGCCTCGATATCCGCCGGATTGGTGCAATCAAGGACCGTGACGAAATTGTTGGTAACGCAACACGCGTCAAAGTCGTGAAAAATAAGGTGGCACCGCCGTTCAAGCAGGTCGAGTTCGACATCATGTATGGCGAAGGCATCTCTAAGATGGGCGAATTACTTGATCTAGGCGTGAAGGCCGGCGTTGTTGAGAAGTCTGGCAGTTGGTTCTCTTATGGGGATGAACGGATCGGTCAGGGGCGTGAAAACGCGAAGGGCTTTCTGCGCGACAATGCGAAGATTGCCTACGCCATCGAAGATAAAATCCGCGCGGCACATGGGCTAGATTTTGATGCGCCCCCAATCGAAGACGAGGCTGTGACCGAAGATTAATCGATGCGGTCAACGAGATATAGAAAGGCCTCGCATTTTGCGGGGCCTTTTCGTTTCAGATCAAGCGCTGCCATGGACAGTGTCGCGCCGCAACGCTACATCGACAGAGCGTCCAAAATTGTCCGATCCAGAGTATTCCCATGCCAAGCCTGAACGATATCCGAGCGACCTTCCTCGACTTTTTTGAGCGTAACGACCACGCTGTCGTCGACAGTTCGCCTCTTGTGCCACGCAATGATCCGACGCTGATGTTTACCAATTCGGGTATGGTGCAGTTTAAGAACGTGTTCACCGGGCTGGAGCATCGCGATTATCAGCGCGCCACGACAAGCCAAAAATGTGTGCGGGCAGGCGGCAAGCATAACGATCTAGACAACGTCGGATATACCGCACGGCATCATACCTTCTTTGAAATGCTGGGAAATTTTAGCTTCGGGGACTATTTCAAAGATGACGCGATCCCGTTTGCTTGGAACCTGATCACCGACGAATATGGCATCGACAAGGAAAAACTTCTGGTCACGGTTTATCATACCGATGATGAAGCCGCCGCAATTTGGAAAAAGGTCGGTGTGCCTGACGACCGGATCATTCGGATCGCGACTTCGGATAATTTTTGGCAAATGGGGCCAACTGGACCATGTGGACCTTGCACCGAGATTTTCTACGATCACGGCGACCACATTTGGGGCGGGCCTCCGGGAAGCGCCGACGAGGATGGCGATCGTTTCATTGAAATTTGGAACGTCGTGTTCATGCAAAATGAGCAGTTCGCCGATGGCTCCATGACGCCGCTTGAGATGCAATCGATCGATACGGGGATGGGGCTCGAGCGGATCGGCGCACTTCTTCAAGGCAAGCACGACAATTACGACACTGATTTAATGCGCGCGCTGATCGAGGCCTCTGCACACGCAACCAGCGCGGACCCGGACGGGCCTGGAAAAATGCACCACCGAGTGATTGCTGATCACCTGCGGTCATCCTCGTTTCTGATCGCGGATGGCGTGATGCCGTCAAACGAAGGGCGCGGCTACGTGTTGCGCCGAATAATGCGGCGCGCGATGCGGCATGCGCATCAATTGGGCGCAAAAGACCCGGTCATGCACCGTTTGGTGTCGTCGCTTGTTGCACAGATGGGCCAAGCATTTCCAGAACTGAGCCGTGCTAAGTCCTTGATCCAAGAGACCCTTCTGCTGGAGGAAACTCGCTTCAAGCAGACCCTTGACCGTGGACTGAAGCTGCTCGACGACGAGTTGGCAGGCCTACCCGAGGACGCGGCGTTGCCGGGCAAGGCAGCGTTCAAACTCTACGACACCTACGGATTTCCGCTTGATCTGACGCAGGACGCATTGCGCGAAAAAGGCCGGAACGTTGATGTGGCAGGGTTCGACACCGCGATGGCAGATCAAAAAGCCAAGGCACGCGCAGCTTGGGTCGGAACCGGCGCGACCACCGATGCGGCAATCTGGTTTGACTTGGCCGAGCAACATGGCGCAACCGAGTTTCTGGGGTACGATACAGAGCAAGCCGAGGGCCAGATCCTCGCGCTTGTGATGAACGGCACCGATCATTCGGGTGCCAATGTTGGCGAAACGGTTCAAATTATCGTAAATCAGACCCCATTTTATGCGGAAAGTGGCGGTCAGGTTGGTGATCAGGGTGTCCTGAAAACCGATACCGGGATCGCGCGCATTACAGATACGCGTAAAGCCGAAGGTCTGTTTGTGCATGTCGCGGAAGTGACCAAAGGGAGCTTGGCGCGCGGGCAGGGGGCCGAACTGAGTGTCGATCACACGCGGCGCAGCACCATTCGCGCCAATCACTCAGCCACCCATTTGCTTCATGAAGCGTTGCGCCAAGCTTTGGGTGATCATGTGGCACAGCGCGGGTCGCTGAATGCGCCAGATCGACTGCGTTTTGATTTCAGCCATGGCAAGGCGCTTAGTTCTGCTGAATTGGCGCGTGTCGATGCAGATGTGAACGCCTATATCCGACAGAATGCGCCAGTGGAAACGCGGATAATGACGCCGGATGAGGCGCGGGAATTGGGCGCCCAAGCGCTCTTTGGCGAAAAATACGGCGACGAGGTGCGCGTTGTGTCGATGGGCACGCAAGGCGGATCCGGAAAGGGCCGCGATCAAGACACATATTCGCTCGAGCTGTGCGGCGGCACCCATGTTAGCCGCACGGGCGATATCGGTGTGTTTGTCACCCTCGGGGATAGTGCATCCAGCGCAGGTGTTCGACGGATCGAGGCCTTGACCGGGCAAGCCGCGTTTGATCATTTATCGTTGCAAGATCAACGCCTTGCGGACGCCGCTCTAAAGCTGCGCGCCCAAGCCGCTGATGTGCCAGAGCGCGTGCAGGCTTTGCTAGATGAACGCAAAGCGCTTCAAAATGAGGTTGCAAGCCTGCGCCGCGAACTCACTATGAGCGGCAGTGGTGGCGCTGAGACTAAAATCCGCGACATTGCGGGCACAAAATTAATCGCACTGGCCCTAGAAGGCGTGTCAGGAAAAGAGCTGCCAGCGTTGATCGACGCCCATAAAGACAAGATTGGCAGCGGTGTTGTGGTCCTAATCGCCATAAATGACGGCAAGGCTGCGGTCGCGGCGGGCGTCACTGACGATTTGACCGAAACGCGCTCGGCCGTAGATATTGTGAAGGTTTCTGTGCAAGCCTTGGGCGGCAAAGGCGGTGGCGGCAAACCTCATTTGGCGCAAGGCGGCGCGCCTGCGGGGGATGCAGACGCTGCATTTGCCGCTGTCGAAGCACTTTTGAAAGGATAGCCTATGTCAGCATTTTGGATTGCGCATGTGACTGTGACAGATGAAGACGCCTACGCGAAATATGCGGCGCTGGCCACGCAGGCGATTACGGCCCATGGCGGCAGGTTTCTCGCGCGCGGCGGCAAGGCTATTCAAAAAGAAGGCCGGGCGCATCCACGCAATGTGGTTGCAACATTCCCTAGCTTGGATGCCGCAAACGCTTGTTATGAAAGCGAAACGTATCAAAAGGCGCTGAGCCACGCGCAAGGTGCGTCCGAGCGGGATCTGGTTTTGGTTGAGGCGCTAAACTGAGTTCAGCGGCGCTAAGTGCCTAAGTATCGATCTTTGCGATGGTTAATTGCGATAACGAGATTAACCACGACGGCCCCCAGGAGCGAGGCGAGCACAATCATCGGTGGCAGCACAAAAGCCGCCACTATGAATATGCCCGCATCGATGATCAGCTGGGTCCATCCGGCGCGAAAATCGGTCCGATCTTGGATATAGAGTGCAAGAATACCGATCCCGCCCAAACTCGCGCCATGCCGAAACAGGGCCAGTAGTCCTGCACCGGCCATGCAGCCGAATAGAATCGCGCCCACCCAAGGGTTTATGTCCCCGAAGGAGAGCACATTTGGCAGAACTTCGGAAAATCCCGATAGCAAACCGACAGCAAGAAACGTCTTCAACGTGAAACGTAGCCCCATACGTTTATAGGCAAGCCAGTAGAACGGCAGGTTGATTAGGAAGAAAACGGTCCCAAAGCTCCATCCGCCGATATATGAAATCAGCACCGCTAGACCCGCAGTTTGACCCGTGACCAACCCAAGATGGGTTAACAGAACCAGCGAGGCGGAGCAGATGAAGGTGCCGAAAAGCAACCCTTGCGCATCTTCGACGACTGAGTGCTTAGAGGGCTGATCCACATCATGTGCCATGGTTAATTCAGCGCCCGCTCAGCTGCCCAATGCCGCGTTGAGATTCTCGTCGATCTTCTCGAGAAAGCCCATCGTCGTCAGCCAGCCTTGATCCGGACCAACCAATAATGCGAGGTCTTTGGTCATCGACCCGCTTTCGACCGTTTCAATGATGACGCGCTCCAATGTTTCGGCGAAACCTAGAAGTGCAGAATTGTCGTCGAGCTTAGCGCGATGCTTCAAACCACCCGTCCAAGCATATATCGAAGCTATCGAATTGGTCGACGTTTGCTCGCCTGCTTGATGTTGGCGGTAGTGGCGGGTGACGGTGCCATGGGCGGCTTCGGCTTCAACAATTTTACCATCGGGGGTCATAAGTAGGCTGGTCATCAGGCCGAGTGACCCAAACCCCTGCGCAATAGTGTCTGACTGCACATCACCGTCGTAGTTCTTGCAGGCCCAGACGAAGCCACCGTTCCACTTCATGGCACAAGCGACCATATCGTCGATCAAGCGGTGCTGATATTCGATGCCAGCGGCCTCAAACTGAACCTTGAACTCAGTTTCATATATATGTTGGAAGATTTCGAGAAAACGACCGTCGTATTGCTTTAAGATAGTATTTTTTGTCGAAAGATAGACAGGCCATCCAATATTCAAACCATATGAAAGCGACGCACGTGCAAAGTCGGTGATCGATTTGTCGAGGTTATACATCGCCATGAAGACACCCGCATCCGGCGCGCGGAACACTTCACGCTCGTCCACGGTTCCGTCATCTCCGACAAACTTCATCGTCAATACTCCGGAGCCGGAAAACTTCATGTCCGTGGCTTTGTATTGATCGCCAAAGGCATGACGCCCGATCACGATCGGTTTCGTCCAGCCGGGCACAAGGCGCGGCACATTTTTGCAGATAATTGGCTGGCGAAACACAACGCCACCTAAAATGTTGCGGATCGTCCCGTTCGGGCTGCGCCACATCTCCTTCAAGCCAAACTCTTCGACCCGTGCTTCATCCGGAGTGATCGTCGCGCATTTCACCGCGACGCCGACCTCTTTGGTTTTTTCCGCCGCGTCGATGGTGATCTGGTCATTGGTGCGGTCGCGTTCTTCAATCCCAAGATCATAGTAAAGCAGATCAATATCGAGATGGGGCAGGATCAACTTGTCCTTGATGAACTGCCAGATAATCCGGGTCATCTCGTCGCCGTCCATCTCGACGACCGGATTCTCTACTTTGATCTTGGTCATAAAGGGCTCCTCAGCCGATGATCGCGTTCAGGGTTGGGCTAGGCCGCATGACCTTCGCCAACTTCGCCGGGTCCGCTTTATAGTAGCCACCAATGTCAGCGGGCGTCCCGCGCACAGCGGCAAGCTCGGACGTGACAGCGGCTTCGCCATCAGCCAAAGCTTTGGCAACATTAGAGAATTGTCCCGAAAGATCTGCATCTTCGGTCTGGGCTGCAAGTGCTTCGGCCCAGTAGCGTGCGAACCAGTAGTGACTGTCGCGGTTGTCGGGTTGGCCGACTTTGCGACCCGGACTACGATCATGATCGAGGATTCCTTGGGTGGCATCATCGACAGCTTTGCCGAGCACTGCAGCTTTCGCATTGCCCGCAACACCTGCGAGGTACGTAAAGCTTTCGCCCAAAGCGCAGAACTCGCCGAGGCTGTCCCAGCGAAGGTGATTTTCTTCGACCAACTGCTGGACATGCTTGGGGGCAGAGCCGCCTGCGCCTGTCTCAAACAAGCCGCCACCTTGCATTAGCTTGACGATGGAGAGCATTTTGGCGGAGGTGCCAAGCTCCAAAATCGGAAACAGGTCGGTAAGGTAGTCGCGAAGTACGTTGCCAGTGATGGCAATGCTGTCCTCGCCCTTGCGGATAGTTTCCAGCGACAGACGCGTTGCCTCGCGCGGCGCCATGATCAAGAATTTATCAGCAACACCAGCAGCTTCTAGAATGACCTTCACCTTAGATATCAACTGCGCATCATGGGCGCGATTGGCATCCAGCCAGAAGATCGCCTGAAAACCGGTTGCCGCCTGGCGATCAATCGCAAGCTGCACCCAGTCTTCAATCGGCGCTTTCTTGGCAGTAGACGAACGCCAGATATCGCCTGCCTCGACCATGTGCTCGTGAAGCACGTCGCCATTTTCAGCGATCATGCGGACGGTTCCGTCTGCTGGAATCTCGAAGGTTGTGGGGTGCGAACCGTATTCTTCGGCCTTTTGCGCCATTAGACCGACATTCTGAACCGTGCCGGATGTTGTGACGTCTAAGGCTCCGGTTTGTTTGAAGTATTCGATCGTCTCGTCATAGACAGGCGCATAGCAACGGTCGGGGATCACGCATTTTGTGTCCGCTTCGGCACCGTCTGGCCCCCAACCTTTACCGCCAGCGCGGATCACGGCGGGCATGGATGCGTCGATGATAACGTCAGACGACACATGCAAATTCGTGATCCCTTTGTCGGAATTCACCATATACATTGGTGGTCCGGCCTTGATCGCGGCTTTGAGGTCAGCCTCAAGGGCGGAATTTCCTGCAATACGGGCTTCAATATCCCCAATCCCGGAGTTTGGGTTCACCCCAAGTGCATCAAGGGCCGCGCCATGTTTACTAAAGTAGTCCGAAAGGAAGACCGACACTGCGTGACCGAAGATGATCGGGTCTGAGACCTTCATCATCGTGGCCTTCATGTGAAGCGAAAACAAGACACCCTGTTCAGTATTGGAAATTTGGTCTTTCAGGAATGATCTCAGCGCCTTAACGGACATGAAAGTCGCATCTACGACTGTGCCAGTGTCAAGTTTCACGCCAGTCTTCAGAACAGTTTCGGTCCCATCGTCTGCGGTCAGCACGATCTGAGCCGCACCCGCTTGGGCGTCAGTTACGGTTGTTGACGTCTCGTTGGCGTAAAAATCATCGCCGTTCATCGATGCAACATGTGTCTTGCTGTCGGCCGCCCATTTCCCCATGCGGTGGGGATTGGCTTTTGCATAATTCTTCACAGCCCTAGCAGCACGGCGATCCGAATTGCCTTCGCGCAGAACAGGGTTAACTGCCGAGCCCTTGATCGCATCGTAGCGCGCGCGGATATCGCGTTCGGCGTCTGTTGAAGGCTCCTCAGGGTAGTCGGGAATGGCGTATCCCTTACCTTGAAGTTCCGTCACGGCGGCAACCAATTGCGGAACAGAGGCCGAGATATTCGGTAATTTGATCACATTGGCTTCAGCCGTTTTTACCAGACTGCCAAGTTCTGCCAAGTGATCGGGCTGTTTTTGTCCATCCGCGAGGCTTTCGGGGAAGCTCGCTAAAATGCGGCCCGCCAGTGAAATGTCGCGTGTATCCACGGAAATTCCGGCTGCTTTGGCAAAAAACTGGATGATCGGCAGCAAAGATGCGCTTGCAAGCTCAGGAGCTTCATCAACGGTTGTATATATAATGTCAGGAGTGGTGGGGTTTGCCATGGGGTTCCCTTTCGCGTCTAGCGGTATCCATTTGGCGCTGGCATAGCTTACCGGCGTTAAGACGGAAAGTCCCGTATGCCATTGTATACCGATATGCCGCAGGCGAGGGTCCGAGGACTAGACATAAAAAAGGCGGGCCCAGAAGCCCGCCAATTGTTAACGTTTCAAGGTAGACCCTTTAACCGTTTGTTTCCGATTGCCGCGCCTCGATCAAGGCGCGCGCCCGTTTCTCAGCTCGCCGCACTCGGATGGCGGTCAAGTAGGCCTCTTCCAAGGTTTGCGAAGACGCACCAATCGCAATTGCAATTTTATCAACCAGTTTGTCATCTTCATCACGTTCCAAGGCAAGCGCATCACGTGCCAAGCCATCGGCAAGGTCTTCAAGCACACTCATCGTCGCTACCTCGTTGTCTCGGTCAACCTGCGGCGCACATAAGTGTCCACATTCTCGAGCATCGGGGCCATATGCGGGTCTTCAAAGAAATGCCCGGCACCTTCCATCTCAGTATGAGTGATGGTGATGCCCTTCTGCTCGTGCAGCTTGTTAACCAAACTGACTGTATCCACAGGGGGAGCCACACGATCAGAAAGACCGTTAATGATTAACCCCGAAGACGGGCAGGGAGCTAAGAACGAAAAATCGTACATATTTGCGGGAGGCGAGACGCTGATAAAGCCGGTGATCTCGGGCCGCCGCATCAATAGCTGCATCCCGATCCACGCGCCGAAGCTGAACCCTGCAACCCAGCAATGCTTGGAGTTGGGGTTCATCGATTGCAGGTAATCGAGTGCGGAGGCGGCATCGCTCAGCTCGCCCACACCCTGGTCGTATTCACCCTGGCTGCGCCCGACGCCGCGAAAATTGAACCGCAGCACAGTGAAGCCCATGTTATAAAACGCATAATGCAAATTATACACGAGCCGATTGTTCATCGTCCCACCAAATTGCGGATGCGGATGCAACACGATCGCAATCGGAGCATCACGCTGCGCTTGCGGATGATAGCGGCCTTCCAAGCGGCCTTCGGGTCCCGGAAAAATGACTTCGGGCATAATACGCCGGTCTCCTCGGATCGGGCTGCACCGCTTGACGACAAAGGTGCGCAAATCTAGAACAATTCTAAGGGCATGTGCCACGCCCACACTTTGACCTAAGCAGCCAAGCACCGCGCGTCAACGGCGTCTGCGGCCTCAGCCCCGGGATTAACCATGAAACTGAGCACCAAAGGCCGTTATGCGGTGGTGGCCCTCGCTGATTTGGCGACAATCAGGGACGGGCGGCTGGTCACACTGGCCGAGATATCCGAGCGTCAAAACATTTCGCTGACCTATCTGGAGCAACTTTTCGTCAAACTGCGCCGTGCGGAACTGGTTGCATCGGTGCGCGGGCCAGGTGGCGGCTATAAACTTGCCCGATCCGCTGATGCGATCCGAATCTCCCAAATCTTGGAAGCGGTCGATGAAACCGTGTCCGCGATGCATACCGGGGCAGGGGCCTCAGGTGGATCATCCGGGACCAAAGCGCAGTCGATGACCAACCGTTTGTGGGAAAGCCTGTCGGCGCATGTCTACGTCTTCCTGCACCAGACGCGCCTCAGCGACGTTGTCTCGAACGGGTTAACGCCATGCCCGGCCGTTCCAACTTTGTTTACCGTGGTGGATGAAGCTTAACCAATGCCACCTCGCATTTACCTTGATCACAACGCCACGATGCCGCTGCGCCCCGAGGCACGGGCAGCTATGATTGACGCGATGGACATCGTCGGCAATCCGTCCTCAGTCCATAGCGAAGGGCGTGCTGCCAAAGCGCTTTTGGAGCGCAGCAGGGCCACAATTGCCGAGCTGCTTGGCGCGCAAGACGCTGACATCGTATTCACATCCGGCGCAACGGAAGCCGCTGATTTGGCTTTGGGCGGGCGAGGCTATATCGGCGCACCGATAGAACATGACGCAGTCGCGGCCTGCATCGAGGCGGCATTGGCGGTTGGCCCGAACGGCGAGGTTGAGGCGGACGACCCAAGCCACACAACATTGCAGCTGGCCAATTCCGAAACCGGGGTGATTCAGAAGCTGCCGGATGGGCTTGCAGTGGTCGATTTCACCCAAGCGGTTGGAAAGATTCCCATCGCGTTCGGATGGTCTGGTGCGCAAATGGGGCTGATCTCAGCCCATAAATTTGGCGGCCCCAAGGGTGTTGGCGCCGTTTTGCTGCGACGCGGCCTCGATCTGCCTGCGCGGATCAAAGGCGGTGGCCAGGAAATGGGGCGGCGCTCGGGAACAGAAAATATCATTGGAATCGCAGGCTTGGCGGCAGCCCTTAAAGCAGCGGATCAAGAGTTAAGCGTTGGAGTTTGGGAAAAGATCGCTGAATTTAGAAATATTCTAGAAATAGGTCTTCACTCTGCGGCAAATAAGACTATTTTTGTCGGGAAAGGCGCGCACCGCCTTCCGAACACCAGTTGCATTCTAACGCCCGGCTGGAAGGGCGAGACACAAGTGATGCAAATGGATCTCGCCGGGTTTGCCATATCGGCAGGGTCAGCATGTTCGTCCGGCAAGGTGCGTACGAGCCGAGTTTTGCAGGCGATGGGCTATGATGACGTCGCTGCCAGTTCGGCGATCCGGGTCTCACTGGGGCCTAAGACGACGAGAGACGAGATCAACCGCTTTGCCGATGCGTGGCTGAAGCAACATGAGAAATTTCGCGCAAGGGCGGCCTGAAAGGGCGACACCCAAACCGCTTCGAGACATAAGGCCGGGCGAACCGGCGCTGACCCAATAGCAGGAGCCACCAAATGACCGCGCTCGATACAGAAATCCGCGAAGGCGTAGACCGTGAGACCGTTGAGGCGGTCGAGGCGATTGGTGGAAAATACAAATACGGTTGGGAAACAGATATCGAGATGGACTACGCCCCCAAAGGCGTTAACCGCGATATCGTTAAGCTTATCTCGGAGAAAAACGGCGAGCCGCAGTGGATGACCGATTGGCGTCTGGAAGCGTTTGCACGTTGGGAAAAGATGGAAGAGCCCGACTGGGCGATGGTGCATTATCCGCCCATCGATTATCAGGACCAGTATTACTACGCCTCGCCAAAAAGCATGGCCGTGAAGCCGAAGTCGCTGGACGACGTAGACCCTAAGCTTTTGGAAACGTACAAGAAGCTTGGAATTCCGCTGAAAGAACAGATGATCCTCGCGGGCGTCGAAGGCGCCGAGGCTTACGATCCTAACACACGCAAAGTCGCAGTAGATGCGGTGTTTGACAGCGTATCAGTCGGCACCACATTTCAGGCAGAACTGTTGAAAGCGGGGGTTATCTTCTGCTCCATCTCCGAGGCCGTCAAAGAGCACCCTGAGTTGATCAAGAAATACCTCGGCTCGGTCGTGCCGCAGTCTGATAACTATTTTGCAACGCTGAATTCGGCGGTCTTCTCGGACGGCTCGTTCGTCTACATCCCGCCCGGCGTGCGCTGCCCAATGGAACTGTCGACCTATTTCCGTATCAATGCGGAGAACACCGGCCAATTTGAACGGACTTTGATCATTGCCGATAAAGGCAGCTATGTCAGCTATTTGGAGGGTTGCACCGCACCGATGCGTGACACCCACCAGCTGCATGCCGCAGTGGTCGAGTTGGTTTTGCTGGACGATGCCGAGATCAAATATTCCACCGTTCAGAACTGGTATCCCGGTGATGAAGAGGGCAAGGGCGGCATCTATAACTTCGTGACCAAGCGCGCCGATTGTCGTGGAGATCGGTCCAAAGTGATGTGGACGCAGGTCGAGACCGGCTCCGCGATCACATGGAAATACCCGTCTTGCATCCTGCGCGGTGACAGCAGCCAAGGTGAGTTTTATTCCATCGCCATCGCCAACAACATGCAGCAAGCCGATACTGGCACGAAGATGATCCACCTTGGCAAGAACACCAAGTCACGGATCGTCTCGAAAGGGATTTCGGCGGGCAAAGCGCAGAATACCTATCGCGGTCTTGTCTCAATGCACCCCAAAGCAACCAACAGTCGCAACTACACACAATGCGACAGCTTGCTGATCGGCGGCGACTGCGGCGCGCATACCGTGCCCTATATCGAGGTTAAGAATAACTCGAGCCGGGTTGAGCACGAAGCAACAACGTCCAAGGTGGATGATGACCAGTTGTTCTACTGCCGCTCGCGCGGGATGGACGAAGAAGAAGCGGTCGCATTGGTGGTAAACGGCTTCTGTAAAGAGGTGCTTCAGGCTCTGCCCATGGAATTTGCCATGGAAGCTCAACAGCTCGTAGCTATCTCCCTTGAGGGGTCCGTTGGCTAGCAAATCACTGATTAGTAAGAATAAATCGAATACTGAACAAGGCGTTCAATACTGGATGCCATGTAGACTATTCATCTTTCAGGGGTCAGCCCCGGGCCTGAAAGATGAACAAACCGCCAAGGATTTGGCACTAAATTGGAAGGAAAAGACCCATGACCCTGATCCGCCTTGGATATTTCTTGGCCATCGCCGCTGTTGGCCTGATCGCAGCATATGCACCACATCTATTCTTCATCGAGGCCGAAAATTTTGCGCCGCTGAAGCTGTTTGTATCCCTTGGGGGATTCATTGCGATGTTCTGGTTGCTTCATGAAGGCGATGCCAAGCGTAAGCGTGACCGGAAGGCGTCCCAAACACGATGATTTTGACCACAACAAATTCCGTTGAAGGCCATAAGGTCGCCGCCTACCACGGGATCGTGGTCGGCGAGGCGATTCTTGGGGCCAATGTGTTCCGGGATCTGTTTGCCGGGATCACCGACATTATCGGGGGAAGGTCGGGGGCTTATGAAGCCTCGCTGGGCGAAGCGCGTGAAACTGCGCTGCGCGAATTGGAAGAGCGCGCGCAAGCAGTGGGCGCGAATGCTGTGATCGGTGTCGATCTAGATTACGAAGTCATTAATAACATGCTTATGGTGTCGGCCTCGGGCACCGCTGTCACCCTCGGTTAAGGAAATAAAATGCTGGATATCAAAGACCTGCACGTCAAACTTGAAGAAGAGGATAAGCAAATCCTCAAGGGCGTCGATCTGAAAATCGAAGCTGGTACCGTGCACGCGATCATGGGTCCGAACGGTTCGGGCAAGTCAACGCTGTCTTACGTTCTAGCGGGCCGCGATGGATATGAAGTCACGGCCGGGTCTGCTTCGCTTGAAGGTATTGACCTGCTGGACATGGATCCCGAGGCGCGTGCGGCGGCGGGCCTCTTTCTCGCGTTTCAATATCCCATTGAGATCCCTGGCGTTGGCAATATGACGTTCTTGCGCACGGCTGTGAATGCGCAACGCAAAGCGCGCGGCGAAGACGAACTTTCTGCCGCAGAGTTTCTTAAAATTGTACGCGCTGAGGCGAAGGCTTTGCAAATCGACCCCGATATGTTGAAGCGACCGGTCAATGTTGGCTTCTCGGGCGGCGAAAAAAAGCGCAACGAAATCCTGCAAATGGCGATGCTTCAGCCAAAGATGTGCATCCTAGATGAGACGGATTCAGGCCTTGATGTCGACGCGATGAAATTGGTGAGCGAAGGCGTTAACGCGCTACGCAACGAAGGGCGATCGTTCCTCGTTATTACGCATTATCAACGACTTCTGGACCATATCAAACCTGATATCGTGCATATCATGGCCGATGGACGCATCATCAAATCCGGTGGACCAGAGTTGGCGCTTGAGGTCGAAAACAACGGCTATGCTGACCTGCTGTCAGAGGTGGCCTAAGATGGCGCTGCCCGCAACAAAACAGAGCGCGACAGACCAGCGGTTGGATAGCTTGAACCTGCCCACAGGCGGGGCTTGGGCAACCGAGGCGCGGTGCGAAGCGCTATCGCGTGTTCGGTCGATGGGCCTGCCGCATCGCCGTGATGAGTATTGGAAGTTTACCGATCCAGCTCTGCTCGTTTCAGTGAACCCGCAAGCTGCAGCGGTCTTTGATAACGAAGAAGCCCCTCTTTACGATGATGTCGATCGGTTGAAGGTGGTTTTCGTGGACGGCGTATTTGACGCCGACCTGTCTGATGAACTTGCCATGGAAGGCGTTGAAATTGAACGACTTTCCGAATGCATGAAATCCGACATACATTGGGCGCGTGACGTCTACGGCGTTCTTGAAACACGTGGTCAGACACCGGTCCATCGCCCGCTTGCCGCGTTGAATACGGCGTTTGCAAGCGACGGAATTTGCATCCGGGTCACGGGTAAAGCCGCCAAGCCATTAAGCTTGGTTTACCTCCATAAATCAGAAGTTTCCGACGCGATTTTGCACCATGTGATTAAACTCGATCCAGGTACAGACCTAACCGTTCTTGAGAACGGTCCTGCGGCGGCGCGTTTCAACAAATGCATGGAAATCGAAATTGCCGATGGTGCATCTTTCAATCACGTGCGGGCGCAAGGGCGAGATCATGAGCGCCAAGCGGTTACGCACATATTTGCACGTTTGGGAAAAGAGAGCGTTTTCAAGTCGTTCACTATGACAATGAACGGAATGCTGACGCGCAATGAGGCCGTTATCGAGTTTGCGGGCGACGATGGCGTTGCCCATATCGCGGGTGCCAGCATGGGCGACGGTGAGTTTCATCATGATGATACGGTGTTCGTGACCCATGATGCGCTGCGCTGTGAAAGCCGTCAGGTGTTCAAGAAAGTGCTGCGCAACGGCGCGAAAGGTGTGTTTCAGGGCAAAATCTTAGTCAAAAAGGATGCGCAAAAGACCGATGGCTATCAGATCAGTCAGTCGCTTCTGCTTGACGGAGACAGCCAGTTCCTCGCCAAGCCCGAGCTTGAGATTTACGCCGATGATGTGGTGTGCTCGCACGGATCCACCTCTGGTGCGATTGACGAGACCGGGCTATTTTATCTGCGCTCTCGCGGTATTCCCGAAGGCCCAGCGATGGATTTGATGGTGATTGCGTTTCTCGCTGAAGCCATTGCAGAGATTGATGATGCGCGCCTTGCCGAAGATGTGTCCGAGCGTTTGCAAGCTTGGCTTGCGCGGCGGCGTGCGTAGGCGCGAAAATGGCGGTCAGCACTGATATTGCGGCAAGTTACCGTGGCCCGCGACGCGTTATGCGGAAAATTTTGGCGCGTGGGGCGAGTGAAGGGCAGGCGTTAATGCTGAATCTGTCGGCATGCCTTGTGATCTATATCGCGCAATGGCCACGATTGTCGCGCGACGCGTTTTACGACCCAAACATCCCGCTCGAGGCACGACTGGGAGGGGCACTGATCGCTTGGTTGGCAATCGCGCCGCTGCTGTTTTACGGGATTGCGGCGCTGAGCCATTTGATTGCAAAGCTTTTTCGCGGCAAAGGCGATTGGCTCGGCGCGCGGATTGCGCTGTTCTGGTCGCTTTTGGTCGTGTCACCAATATGCCTTCTGCAAGGTTTGGTGGCCGGCTATATCGGCCCCAGTCTTCAGCTGGACATCGTCGGGGGCTTGCTTCTAGTGGCATTTTTCTACATTTGGATCAGTAACTTGATCGAGGCAGAGCAGGCAGTAACCCCATCCGCTCCGATGGCCTGAACATAAAGAGGCGAAGCAACATGACCTGGACACTCAAAGGCATGCTGGGCTTGGTGGTCGAGACCATCAAAAACCCGCGCGAAGGCGCCTCAACCGTGTTGAATTTTGCGCCACCACGCGACGCGATCTGGACTATGTTAGCGCTCGTCGTGGTCCTGAGCGTCCTGCTGGCCCAAGTCACGTCAATGTTGTTTTCCTCAGGGCAAAGCCCCTCGGGTCCATTCGCACTTTCACCCTTGATGTTGGGTCTCGTGCAAGGCGGGCTGCTGATCATTATGGTCTACGCAACCTATTGGATTGGCAAGGGTTTTGGCGGCACAGGCTCGTTTGAAGAGACCATGTTGCTGATTACATGGCTCCAGTTCATCCTCGTCTGTCTTCAGGTTGCACAAACGCTGGCCTTGATCTTGCTGCCACCGTTTGCCGGATTGATTGGCATTGGCGCGCTCGTGTTGTTCTTCTGGCTTTTGGTTAACTTTGTCGCAGTTTTACATGGGTTCACCTCCCTTGGCCTCGTCTTCGTTGGAATTATATTGTCGTTCTTTGGTGTCGGGTTCGGCCTTGCTTTGATCCTCACCATGATCGGTCTGACGCCAGGAATTACCAATGTTTGATGTTGAAGCAATCCGCCGTGATTTTCCCATTCTGTCGCGTGAGGTGAATGGAAGACCGCTGGTATACCTCGACAACGGCGCGTCTGCGCAGAAGCCGCAGGTGGTCATTGATGCGATCCGTGTTTGTTACGAGCATGAATATGCAAATGTTCACAGAGGCCTACACTACCTTTCTAACCTAGCGACCGAGAAGTATGAAGGCGTTCGCGGCACGATTGCGCGCTTCCTGAATGCGCCTGAAGAAAGCGGAATTATTCTAAACTCAGGCACGACCGAGGGCATCAACACAGTGGCCTACGGTTGGGCAATGCCCCGGTTTGAGGCGGGCGATGAGGTCGTGCTCAGCATTATGGAGCATCACGCAAACATTGTGCCCTGGCATTTCTTGCGCGAACGCCAAGGGGCCGTCTTGCGCTGGGTCGATATAGATGCCGTCGGCGCCCTTGATCCGCAAAAGGTTATCGATGCGATTGGTCCAAAGACGAAGCTTGTCACAATCACCCATCTTTCCAATGTGTTGGGAACCCTTGTTGATGTAAAAACGATCATCGAGGGGGCTCATGCAAAGGGCGTTCCGGTCTTGGTTGATGGCAGTCAATCCGCCGTGCATATGCCCGTTGATCTCACTGACCTGCGGCCTGATTTCTATGCGATTACGGGTCATAAATTGTATGGACCATCGGGATCCGGTGCCATCTACATCTCGCCTGAGCGCCTTGCTGAAATGCGCCCCTTCATGGGTGGCGGTGATATGATCCGCGATGTGGGCCGCGAGGTCGTGACCTATAACGACGCACCGATGAAGTTTGAGGCAGGCACACCGGGGATCGTGCAAACGATTGGTCTGGGTGTCGCGCTCGAATATATGATGGATGTCGGGATGGATAATATCGCGGCACATGAAGCGGCGCTGCGCGACTATGCCAAGACACGCCTAGATGGTCTGAACTGGTTGAACGTCCAAGGGCAAACCCCTGACAAGGCTGCGATTTTCTCGTTCACACTGGACGGGGCTGCGCATGCACATGACATCTCAACCGTGCTTGATAAACGTGGTGTTGCGGTGCGTGCCGGGCATCACTGCGCCCAACCCTTGATGGATCATCTTGGCGTGCCCGCGACGTGTCGCGCTTCATTCGGGATGTACAATACCGAAGCAGAGGTGGATGTGTTGGTAGATGCGCTGGAACTGTGCCACGAACTCTTCGCCTAAGCGGCTTTTGCGATTGCGAGCATCACTTCAGATCAGTATAGCACTCACAGGCACCTGTAGCTCAGCTGGATAGAGCGCTGCCCTCCGAAGGCAGAGGCCACAGGTTCGAATCCTGTCAGGTGCACCATATACATTCACATCGAAATCTAGCCTAAATTCCTGATCCTAGATGTGCAGTCAAATTGTAACGAAAACGGATGCTTAGCTGCCCCAAGATCGCACTGGGCCGCAATCCATGTGGACGAAATTCGACCGGGAATACTTGCCAACACCACCTGCATTGCACGCAATTGCAGCGCGCGCGACATGCGAAACACTCCGCGAGTCTACCCGCAGATCGGCCGCTTGGCCCTGCATGTGACGCGAATTGCGTGCCACGCCACGGGATCTTGACCGCAGCATCGCATTGGTCGCCGGAGACCTGTATCCCGACAACAGCAAATATGGCTGATCTGTATCGAGAAGGCGGTGCGACGCTGACATGATGTCGATGTTACGACGATCCATTGCGAAAGGTTCATCCCGACGCCAGTCACGCATGAAGAAATTCACTTCAGTCATGGCCTCTTCGATATACTCGCCTTCGATCCAATAGATCGTGTTCATCCGCTCGCCGGTGCGTCCGTTATACATGCTCAGCATTCGCACATCGCCAGCGCCCCGAAGGAAACCTGCTGCATTTGCGTAAAAAGGAGCTGCTGTTGCCGCTGTTGCGGCGAACGCACCCAAAAGCCCACGCCGCGTCAGGAGCGGTTGTTTGGTCATGCTCATGGTTTCTGCCTGTCCCACATTGCTGGGCCGATTATAAACGACCTCAATCACACGTTATCCCCAAGTCCCACATATATGACATATTTCGTGAGGTATGGGAAGCTCTGGTAGGGTGGTGCATTCTGACTTTCTCCAGCTTCGGCAAAAACTTGCGCATCTAACTTCATGCCCGACACGCCCCAGACGCAATCATCCCAACACCCAAGATCACTCCGGTCGTTGCAATAGCGCCGCGCACGGGCATTTTCTGGGCCTGAATAAGGTGTAACACCCATTTGTGAATGGACAGCTTAACAGCCGTCGCAAAAAGTAGCGAAAAATTGCCGAGTATTGTGCGGAGGTTCGCGCAGCCCTTGCACGGCGTTTCCGCTATAAGAGGCTTATATGACCTATACCCCTGATCGACGCAGTGTTCTGACGATGGCTTTGGCTGGCGGCTCGGCCATGATGTTACCAAAGCTGGCCAACGCAGCCGTAACCGCCTTCAAGCAAGGGGTCGCGGAAGCCGCCTCAAGCGATGACGACTTGGCGCGCTTTTACCGCGAAGCCAATTACGCACCGATCTGGACTGGCGAAAGCGATGCCGAGCGTCGCAGCAGTTTCCTGAACGCGCTGCACCTTGCTGCGGACCACGGCCTGCCATCGGTCCGCTACACCCATGAGGCGTTTGTGCGCCTGTTCTCGGATGTGGACAGTGCGCGCAGCCGGGGCTTTGCCGAGGTTGAAGCCTCGCGCATGTATCTGACCTATGCACGCGATATGCAGTCCGGCGCGATTGAAAATCCCTTGGCCGTTGATGAAGGCATCGTGCGCGCATTGCCGCGCCGGGACCGGGTGGAGTTGTTGAAGACGGTTGCAGGGCCCACACCTGAGGCAACTATCCGCAGCCTGATCCCCACGGACCCGCGCTACACACGCCTGCTCAAGGTCAAGATGGAGCTTGAGCGCGCCCTGTCAGATGGCGGTTGGGGGCCCGTTGTTAGGGCTAATTCCTTGCGGGCAGGCGATAGCGGAGCCCCAGTTGTTGGCTTGCGCAACCGATTGATCCAGATGGGATATCTATCGCGCAGCACCACCGCCACCTACGATACAGCACTAGAGCGCGCGGTCCAAACCTTCCAGATTGATCACGGGCTAGAGGCAGATGGCGCAGCAGGGGCCGCGACCATGCGCGCGATCAACACCGAGCCATTGCAGCGATTGCAATCGGTGATCGTGGGACTAGAGCGCGAGCGCTGGATCAACTTTGAAGAGGGTCTCGGCGCGCGCCATATTTTCGTGAACATCGCTGATTTTCACGTCCAGATCTATGACGACAACAAGGTGACGTTCGAGACCCGCTCGGTTGTCGGGCGCGCCCGCATCGACAAACGCACGCCAGAGTTTTCCGATCAGATGGAGCATATGGTCATCAACCCGACCTGGTATGTGCCGCGCTCCATCGCCACCAAAGAATATCTGCCCAATATGCAGCGCAATCCCAATGCGCATGGCTACCTGCGGCTTGTGGACGGGCGTGGGCGAGAGGTCAGCCGCTCGAGTATCAACTTCTCAAGATACACCGAGCGTAATTTCCCTTTCGACATGCGCCAGCCGCCCTCGAACCGCAACGCGCTTGGCCTCGTGAAGTTCATGTTCCCCAACAGGCACAACATCTATCTCCATGATAGTCCTGCGAAAAACCTTTTTGATCGGGAAGTGCGGACCTATTCTTCAGGGTGTGTGCGCCTGGCTAAGCCATTCGATTTCGGCTATGAGATTTTGGCTCGGCAAGAAGCCGATGCGGAAACCTACTTCCAGTCGATCCTGCGCACAGGCGAAGAAACCCAAGTGAATCTCAACGAGAACGTGCCCGTTCACATCACCTATTGCACCGCATGGGTTCCGCCCAAAGGTCGCGCACAATACCGCGACGATATTTACGGACGTGACGCAGCGCTCTGGTCGGCAATGGCCCGCGCAGGGGTGGCGTTGCGCGCGGTTCAAAGCTAAACCCGGCCTCAACGGGATTGAACGGCGGTTCGGGGTGCCCGAGCCGCCGTTTTCCATTTCAAAGGGACCGCGCCGCATGGCCCATAGCATCGAAGATATCGCCCGCGCTTTGGGGGCTCAGGCAGCGGGCAATACCGCGCTGACGATCACCCATGCGTCAGAACCCAAGTCTGCATCGGCAGATGCCTTGGCTCTCGCAATGTCCGAAAAATACGCCGCCGGTCTGCGCGAAGGCAACGCGCGCGCGGCAATCTTGTGGGACGGGGCGGATTGGCAAAGTTACGGGCTAGAGGCTGCAATCTTCGTGGCGCGCCCCCGTTTGGCTATGGCAGGTCTCAGCAAAGCCTTGGATTCCGGTCCTGAGATTGCGCCGGGCATTCATACAACTGCCGTAATCGAACCGAGCGCGCAGATCGGTGCCAACGCTGCAATCGGTCCGTTCGTGGTGATTGAAAGTGGCGTCCAGATCGGCTCAAATGCCCGCATCGGCGCACATACGAATATTGCACATGGATCATATATTGGCGCAGATGTCTTAATCGCCCCGGGCGTTCGCATCGGTGCACGCGTTCAGATCGGCGCACGCGTCATAATACATTCAGGCGCGGTTCTGGGCAGCGACGGCTTTTCCTTCGTAACACCAGAAAAATCGGGGGTGGAGCAGGTCCGCGAGACCCTCGGTGACCGCGGCGAGGCCAAATCCCAATCTTGGACACGCATACACAGTTTGGGCAGCCTCCAGATTGGGGATGATGTCGAGATCGGTGCAAACTGCGCAATTGATCGCGGCACGATCGCCGACACGGTGATCGGCCGGGGCACGAAACTCGATAACCTCGTCCATATCGGTCACAATGTTCAGGTCGGCGAAGACACGCTGCTGTGCGGTCAGGTCGGCATCGCGGGAAGTGCGCGTATCGGCAGCCGCGTGGTGCTTGGCGGGCAATGCGGCGTGTCCGACAATATTTTCGTGGGCGATGATGTGATCTGCGGTGGGGCCACCAAGATCTTCACCAATGCGCCGGCAGGACGCGTGATGATGGGCAGCCCCGCAATGAAAATGGAAACCCATGTCGAGATATACAAAGCGCTGCGCCGTCTTCCGCGCCTCGCCGCTACTGTCGCAGGGCTTCAAAAGGCTGTTTCAAAGCCGCCTCAGAGTGACTAAGTGAATGCCACATTCGCCAAAGAGGGCTGCAGGTCATGACCCAATCAGTTCAGGACAAAGTCATTGCCATCATCGCAGAGCAAGCGGTGCTGGAGCCATCCGATGTGACACTCGGCGCGACGCTCGACGAGCTAGGGATCGACAGCCTCGGCTTGGTGGAATCGATCTTTGCGATTGAGGAAGCCTTTGATATTCAAGTGCCTTTCAACGCAAATGAGCCATCTGAAAGTGATTTTGATATCTCCAGCGTCGCCGCGATCGTGAAGGCTGTCGAAGGCTTGGTCGCCGACCAAGGCGCAGGCTGAACCATATGAACCGCGTCGTGATCACAGGGCAGGGCACGATCAACGCTCTGGGCACGGATGTCGCGCAGACGCTTGAAGCGTTTCGCAATGGGGTTTGCGGGATTGGCCCACTAGAGTTCCGCGATGTCGACCGTCTGTCCATCAAGATTGGCGGGCAGGTCAAAGGCTATGATCCCGAGGCTGAATTCAACCGCCAGCAAATTGCGCTCTATGATCGCTTCACACAGTTCACGCTTCTGGCCGCGCGTGAAGCAGTTAACCAATCCGGTCTGACATTCGCGGGCGAGCTTGCGGCGAAATCCGGCGTGATCCTTGGCACCGCAGGCGGCGGCGTCACAACATGGGACGAGAATTACCGCACCGTTTATGAAGAAGGCAAAAACCGCGTTCATCCTTTTGTGGTTCCAAAGCTCATGAACAACGCGGCGGCCAGCCATGTCTCGATGACCTACAACCTTAAAGGGCCAAGCTTTACCGTTGCGACCGCCTGCGCGTCGTCCAACCACGCGATGGGCCAAGCGTTTCAGTTCATTCGCTCGGGCATGGCCACGGTGATGGTCACGGGAGGGTCCGAATCGATGTTATGTTTCGGCGGCGTGAAGGCTTGGGAAGGTCTGCGCGTTATGTCGAAAGATGCCTGCCGGCCGTTCAGCGCCAACCGCAACGGGATGGTGCAAGGCGAAGGGGCAGGCGTGTTCGTTTTTGAGGAGTTCAAGCATGCAAAAGCGCGCGGCGCAGAAATCCTCGCCGAAGTGATCGGCTTTTCCATGACCTCGGACGCCGCTGATATCGTGATGCCGTCCAAGCAGGGGGCGGCGCGCGCCATTTCGGGGGCGATGCGGGACGCCAAGGTTTCGCCCGATCAGGTCGGCTACATCAATGCCCACGGAACCGGTACGGCGGCCAATGACAAGACCGAATGCGCGGCTGTGGCCGATGCTTTGGGTGCCCATGCCAACGAGGTTATGATTTCGTCAACCAAATCCATGCACGGCCATTTGATCGGCGGCACTGGCGCAGTCGAGCTGCTTGCCTGCATCATGGCGCTGCGTGAGGGCGTGATCGCACCGACCATCGGCTATGAAGAACCGGATCTGGAATGCGCGCTCGACGTGGTGCCGAACGAGGCCCGCGAGGCCTCGGTCGATGTGGTGCTGTCAAACGCGTTTGCGTTTGGCGGGCTGAACGCGGTGTTGGCGCTGCGCCGGATCTAGCAATATTACTGCTGCTGCGCGTTCAGTCTCGTCTGCATCCAGTCGAATGCTGCCGTAAACCCACGCAACGATGCCGTCACAATGACGTTCACGCTGGGATCCGCAAATGGCGCGATCCGCACGGTTGCGACTGCGCCGTTCTTAAGGTTTTCGACCATCTCCGGCGGAAACCCCATGCGCGCGTAGCACCCCAATTGGTTGCAGAAATCAAAGGTATAAACGAGTGCTTCTGAGTCATCGATGAAGAACTGCACGCCTTCAGAGAGCGCTGTTTCTAAAGGTGTGATGATCGTCGCGCCCGCAATGGCCGTCTGGCCGGGCGGCAGGGCAAAAGCGGTGATTTCCGCGACGCTCGTGCCGTCGGCATCAATCAGTAGCTGATACATTTGGCACGGCTCGAACGAGCCCTCTTCCTGCTTCACGCAGCGAATCTGCCAGTCATCAAACTGCTCAGCAACATAAGTGCCGCCAATGCGGGTCTCGAGCGGTTGGCCGAGCGGCAATTCGGCCTGTTGGGCATGCGCGGCGCTGGCGCTGCCTGCTATGGTGGCTGCAATGAAACCCAAGCGGATGAACTGATATATGGTCTTCATGACCCTCTCCCGTGACGATTGTTTGGACAGGCGATAGCATGGCCGCGTCCAGAATGGCAGATGGATTTCTTTGGAAACGTGGGCTTTTTGGCAAGACGCCTATCTTGCTGTGCCCGAAGCAAAAGGGGTCCGCAAGCGAACCCCTTTTGTCTTTATTCTCCCTGTCGAACTAGGCCGACTTCATTATAGGCCGCACGCTACGGCGTCATGATGGATCGGTCAACAGGTAAAATATTCAAAAAACCTAAGTAAAAATGCAAAAATGACCGCGCCCTTAAGCGCGGCCAGTCAACAGGGAGGAAAACTGTCCACAAGACCCTCGAAAGGCATGCAAACTGTGCAAGTAGACTGGCACAGAAGGGTTAAGAATGTATTGTGCCGCGAAACAGTGTTTCCGGGGAAGGGCAATTCATGCATTTGGGGGATCGAATTTTCGTGGGCGGCGGTGGGGACACCTACGCCGAGGCGCAGCATCTCCGGCTTGACTATGCCAACCGTCACGGACTGATCGCGGGGGCCACAGGAACCGGAAAAACCGTCACGCTGCAAATCTTGGCAGAAGGTTTCTCGGCCATGGGTGTGCCGGTGTTCTTGTCTGACGTGAAGGGTGATCTGTCTGGGCTTTCGCGCGCCGGCGATGCGGGCCACAAGCTGCACGGCGCGTTTGTAAGCCGCGCAGGCACGATCGGCATTACCGAGACCTACAGCTATGAGGCGTTCCCGGTCACCTTCTGGGATATGTTTGGCAAAGACGGACATCCGGTGCGCACCACCGTCGCGGAAATGGGCCCCTTGCTGCTGAGCCGCTTGCTAGAGCTGTCTGAGGCCCAAGAAGGAATACTGAACATCGCGTTCAGGATTGCCGACGAGCAAGGTCTAGGCTTATGCGATCTCAAGGACTTACAGGCCCTACTTGTCTGGGTAGGTGAAGCGCGAAGCGAGCTAAGCTTGCGGTATGGCAATATCTCGGTCGCCTCTATCGGGGCCATCCAGCGCCGCCTTATGGTGCTGGAAAACCAAGGCGGGGCTGAGTTTTTTGGCGAGCCCGCGCTCGATCTGGCCGACATCATGCATGTAGCCCCCGATGGGCGCGGCCAGATCAACATCCTGTCGGCTGATAAATTGATGTCCTCGCCAAGGCTTTACGCGACTTTCTTATTGTGGCTTCTCAGCGAGCTGTTCGAGACACTGCCTGAGGTTGGCGATCCCGACAAACCAAAGCTCGTGTTCTTTTTCGACGAAGCACATTTGCTGTTTGATGATGCGCCCAAAGCGCTGCTCGACAAGGTAGAACAGGTCGCAAGATTGATCCGGTCCAAGGGCGTCGGCGTCTATTTCTGCACCCAAAATCCAGATGATGTGCCCGAAGACATCCTCGGCCAGCTCGGCAACCGCGTCCAGCACGCCTTACGCGCCTACACTGCACGTGACCGGAAGGCCTTGAAAATGGCCGCGCAAACCTACCGCGACAACCCAAATATCAATATCGAACAAGCCATCCGCGAGGTCGGGGTCGGCGAGGCGGTCACCAGTTTTCTCGAACGCAAAGGCATCCCCGGCATGGCCGAGCGGACATTGATCCGGCCCCCATCGTCGCAACTCGGTCCTGTCACGAAAATGCAGCGGGCCGAGACGATGGCCGCATCCCCTGTGCGCGGGAAATACGACACCCGCCTTGACCGCGAAACAGCCTACGAGATCTTGCGCGCGCGCGCTCAGAAAGCGGCCGCCGAGGCAGAAACTGCGGAAACCGCGGTGGAAGAAGCCTCAGCGGGCGAGCGCGATTATCAAGCCGGGCGGCGCTATTCCGGCACGCGCGTCACCCGGTCCACATCCCGGCGCACAAGCCGCGAACAGAATTTCGGCGAGGCGATGACCAAGATGGTAATGAAAGAGCTGACCGGCACCACCGGTCGCAAATTGGTGCGCGGTATCCTTGGTGGCCTGTTCAAGGGGCGTTAACCAAGCTCGCGCACTTTCAGGCGGACGAGGCGGTTGTCTTTGCGCGTCACGACCTCGAACCGAAAGCCGTGGAACGAGAAGACTTGGCCTTGCGTCGGGATCGTCTGTGCTTCGTGAATGACGAGGCCAGCAACGGTGTTGGCCTCTTCATCTGGCAGGTTCCAATCAGTTGCGCGGTTCAGGTCGCGGATCGTCATCGCACCATCGATTAGGAAGCTGCCATCGTCGGCCGCGCGCACCGGATGATCGGCCAAGGGGTCAAATTCATCGGTGATCTCGCCGACGATTTCTTCCAAAATATCCTCCAGCGTGATCAAGCCTTGCAGCGCGCCATATTCATCAACAACAAGCGCGAAGTGCGTGTGACGCTTGAGAAATTGCCGCATCTGATCATCAAGCGTCGTCGTCTCCGGCACGAAATACGGCGTCATCGCAACGTCGGTAACCTTAAAGACCGAAAGTGCTGCGGCCGATGCATCCGGCCCGCGCATTAGCTTATCCATAGCGCGCAGCAGGTTCTTCGCGTGGATCACACCAACGATGTTTTCTCGGTCCTCGCGGAAGATTGGCAGCCGTGTATGCGAGCTCTCCAAGCATTGTGACAGGATCGTTTCAGGCGGGTCATCGGCATCGATCATCTCGATCTCCGAGCGGTGCAGCATGATCTCTTCAACCGTGCGGTCGCCAAGATCGAGCGCCCCAAGAAGCCGGTCGCGGTCCTCTTTCTCAACCACGCCTTCGGAATGGCCAATGGTTAATGCGCCCATGATCTCTTCGCGCACCGAAAGCATGTTCGCACCTGCATCAATCCTCACGCCAAAGGGGCGTAAAACTCCTCGGACAATGACCCGAACGGCGGCCACCACGGGCGACAGGACCGTGATAATCAGCCCGATAAGCGGGGCAGCCCGAGCGGCCGTTTTTTCAGGATCATTAATGGCGTAAGTCTTGGGCAGAACTTCAGCAAACACCAGCACAAGCGCAGTCATCACCAAGGTTGCCAAGGCGACGCCAGATTCGCCAAAAGCCCGTGTAAACAAGGCGGTGGCAAGCGAAGTTGCCAGAATATTCGCAAGATTATTGCCCAGAAGGATACCGCCAATCAGGCGCTCATTGTCTTCCTTCAAAACCAGCGCTTTACCCGCGCCGATGCTCTTGTCGCGGTCCGACATGGATCGTAATTTGCCGCGCGACGCCGCCGTCAAGGCCGTCTCAGAGCCTGAGAAAAACCCAGAGCACACCAGCAGCACCAAAATCACCCCAGCCGTGACCCAGAAGCTCGTGTCGAGCGCGCTCATATCCATTAACCTTACCGCCTTTGCCGTTTAAGAATTTGTTATGGGGGTGACAGGCAGGGGCTTCAATCCCTCAGCCGTCTTGATCTGCCAAGGGATGATGCGTCAGCACCAGATCTTTGAGGCGCGTATCAAGCACATGGGTGTAAATCTCGGTTGTGGCGATATCGGCATGACCGAGCAAAGTTTGGATCGCGCGCAGGTCGGCGCCATTGGACAACAGATGCGTCGCAAAGGCATGGCGCAACACATGGGGCGTGACATGTGCCGGGTCCAAACCCGCCTTCAAAGCAAACCCCTTAATCAAACCGTAGACCCGGTGACGGGTCAGATGTCCGGTGGCTCCGCGCGATGAGAACAGGAATTTGGACGGGGCAGCTCCCGGCTCCGCATCCGCCTCTACTTGCGTTAACCATTCGGCCAATGCGGCCCGTGCGGGTGTTGACAGGGGCACCATCCGCTCCTTGCCACCTTTGCCGCGCACCAACAGCATCCGTGGATCGCCTTTGGCCGAAGCCAGCGGCAGCGACACCAACTCCGTCACGCGCATGCCGGTCGCATAGAGTAGCTCCATCAAACACGTATCGCGCAACCGCTCGGCTGCCGAGCGTCCAACCACGCGCGACGCCTCCAACAATGCTTCAACATCGCGCTCGCTGAGGGTTTTTGGCAGACGTTTGGCGCGGCCCGGTCCCGTAATCTGCAAGGCGGGATTGTCCGTGCGCCACTTTTCTTCATAGGCAAACCGGTAGAACTGCCGAATGGCCGAAAGCCGTCGCGCGCGGGTCGCACGCGCCAAACCGTCTGCCTCGCAAGACACCAGATAGGCCTCAATATCATTGCGCATCAGCACCTCAAGCGCCACCCCGCGCCGTGCCGCCCAGTCGGTGAAATCGAGCAGATCGCGCCCGTAGCCCATGCGCGTATTCTGCGACGCGTTCCGCTCAGCCGCCTGCGCCTCAAGAAACGCCGAAATTGCGCGCGACGCCTCCATTCTTAAGCGCCACCTTGGGCCAATAACAGTGCCAGCGCGGTTTCGCGCGCCGTACTCTCAAAGCCAAGTTGGCGCAGTAAGGTTAACCCCACCTCAACATCACCCGGATCTAGATCGGCTGCATCAAGGCGCGACAAGGCCCGCAGCGTCGCCTCGCCCAACCGACTATCTCGCAACATCGTCCTGAGGGCTGCAGGCAAGGGCGCGCCGTTGCCCTCGAACGCAGTGGCAATGGCGGCGCGCAAATCATCTGTTGTCGCGCCCGCGGGTATCAGTCCACGCGCCAAACCTGCAAGGAATGGATCATTTATGGTGTCGGCCAAGGCCTCAGGATCAGCGCCCAGCAGGACGATCCGGTCCCGTACACTAAGGTGCGCTTTCGGCGGGGTAAGTCCTGCAATCCGCGCCCCGTAATGCTGTGCAAAGGCGCGAAATAAACCAACGTGGTCAAGCTCTTCCACCGCTTTGGGCAAGGCGCGCCACAGGGCGTCATCATCTCCGCCCAGCAAGGCTGCGTCGACCGCTTGGACTGCGGAAACACGCTCCCAAACCCCGCCAGAGGCCGCCGCGCGCCGCTCAGTATAGAGCGCAAACAACCGCGTCGGGGCGACGCCACCATAGCGCGTCAACCGCTCTGCCGCCTCCAGCCGAGGTTTCCAGCCCGCAACTGGATCGAGTGCCGCATGTGAAAACGCCAGCGGCAGACTGTTGGCTGACGGTGCTTCGCCCAAGGCCACCAACATCCGGTAGCTGAGCGGCGTCAAGGGCGTCGGAAGTGCGGCCATCGGTTGATCTTCATACAGTTCTGGATCGAGGAACCGTGCCAGCAGCGCATCATCGGCCTCGCCCAAAACGCCCAATGCACGCGCGGTATCAAGGCTGAGAGCCGCAGCCGACCAGTCATTCCCGCGCGCCAAGCAAAAGACCCGCGCCGAAAAAGTTGGCGCAATATCAGGGGCCGCGCGCATCACGGCACAGGCGCGATCTTCGTTTCCAGACAGAAGGCTCGTGTCGAACCAGCGTCGAAACAGTGCTGCCTCTGTTGGTCCCGCGCGTTCCAAAAGGGCTTGCGCCTGCTCCAAAGCGCCAAAGCGCAACAACGTGTCGACCCGTGCAAGAAAAAGCGCGTGATCGGGGCCTGCATCGACGGGTGGGTTCAATTCTGCCAGCAATATTCGAAACAACAGATCGCGTGCGGGGCCCGGCATGTCGTTGCTTTGATCGGCCAGCAACGGGATCAAATCGCTGACCGAAGTGGGGCCCCAGAACGTTGTCGGCAGACCGGTCACGCGGGTTGGCAACAGCCCAACGCCGTCAATGGCAAGGGTATCAAGCGGCGCGATATCAATGGCTTCGGTCGTCACGGCCTCAGCCACAGGTGCGCCGTTGGGCGGGGCGGTGAAGCGCGGCTCGACCACCGTATCAGACAGCCAATCAATAGCCGACAGTGGCGCATCACTCGCGGGTGATTGCGCCACCGCTGGAACCACAAACCCTACAAAAGCCGCCAAAGCCACCGCGCGCCTAATCAATGGACACCTCAATCGGTTGGATAAATTCCATCTGCGGCGGCGAAAGATCGGCCAAATAGGCGTAGCCCACCAGACCAATGCCGCCGAGCAACACCACCAGTCCGAAGAACTTGAATAAAAAACCGATCATGTGCCTGCCTTACTTGTTTGCGGTGTGTTTGCCGCGCGTCTGCTCTGCGATCTATCCGAATGCCGTGCGATCTCAGTCGCACTTACCCTCGCTCTCAGCATAGCATGATCCAAAGGTATTGTCGCTGCCCAGCCTGCATGCAAGGGAGGGGCGACAGATTTCAATCGGAGTGGCAAAGCTTGGCCTATCACCTGCACAAAACAGTCGTGCTTGTCGGGATGATGGGATGCGGGAAGACTGCAATCGGGACCGAATTGTCGCGCCAATTGAACGTGCCGTTCCTGGATAGCGACGCCGAGATTGAGGTCGCGGCAAACGCCACAATCGCCGAGATTTTCGCCCGCGACGGCGAGGACTTCTTTCGCCAAAAGGAATCGCAGATCTTGGCACGGCTGTTGCTGGGCGCGCCTTGTGTCTTATCAACAGGGGGCGGGGCGTTTTTGCGCGAAGATAACCGCGCCTCCATCCGCCGCGACGGGGTGTCGGTCTGGCTGGATGCGCCGTTGGATTTGCTGTGGCAACGCGTGCGCCACAAGACAACCCGCCCGCTATTGATGACCGGCAGTCCCCGCCAGACGCTGGGCGAGATTTTCGCAGCCCGCACACCGCTTTACGCTCAGGCAGAACTGCGGGTGCCGACGCGGCCCGACTACTCAATTTCAGACATGACCGACGCGGTGCTGGATGCGCTTCTTGCGCGACCAGATGTTGTCACTGGTTTGGAAACAAACGCTTAAACGCAAGGACCTATATAGGATGACCAACATACATTCGGTCAGCGTGCCCCTAGAGGGCCGAGAATATGAGGTTCGCATCGGCGCAGGGCTGATTGATCGGGCAGGGGCCGAGATTGCGCCCTTTCTCGCACGTCGCCGGGTGCGGATCGTTACCGACGAGAACGTCGCCGCCCTACACTTGAGCCGCCTGCAAGCCGCACTTGCTGCCGAAGGCATTGAGAATGCGGCGCTGATTTTGCCTGCCGGAGAGGCCACCAAAAGCTGGCCAGAGCTGACCCGCACCGTCGATTGGCTGCTGTCAGAGCAGGTCGAGCGCCGCGATTTGGTCATCGCATTCGGCGGCGGTGTAATTGGCGATCTTGTAGGGTTTGCCGCAGCCATCTTGCGCCGGGGCGTGGGTTTCATCCAGATCCCCACCAGCCTGCTGGCGCAAGTCGACAGCTCCGTTGGGGGCAAAACCGGCATCAATGCCGCGCAAGGCAAGAACCTGATCGGCGCGTTCCACCAGCCGCGCCTCGTGCTGGCCGATATCGATGTGCTTGGCACCATGACATCGCGCGATCTGCTGGCAGGCTACGGCGAGGTCGTCAAATACGGGCTCCTGGGAGATGCAGATTTTTTCGATTGGCTCGAGGTCAATGGTCCAGCCCTCGCCCAAGGCGATGATGTGGCCCGCGCCCATGCTGTGCGCCGCTCGGTCGAGATGAAAGCCGAGATCGTGCTGCGCGACGAGACCGAACAGGGCGACCGCGCGCTGCTGAACCTTGGCCACACATTCTGTCATGCGTTAGAGGCCGCGACCGGCTATTCTGATCGCCTGCTACACGGCGAAGGTGTTGCTATTGGCTGCGCGCTCGCGTTCGAATTGTCCGCTCGCCTTGGCCTATGTGCACAAGAAGACCCCAGCCGGGTGCGCGCGCATCTGAAGGCGATGGGGATGAAAACAGACCTCAGCGACATCGATGGCGCATTGCCCGACGCCGAATCTTTGGTGGCCCTGATGTCCCAAGACAAGAAGGTCATCGATGGCCAGCTGCGCTTCATCCTCGCGCGCGGCATCGGCAAGGCCTTTGTGACCGCCGATGTGCCGCGCGACGCGGTTGTTAAACTGCTGGAAGACGCATTGCGCGACTGCGCCGCCTAGAACGGGATGTCGTCATCCAGATCCGAGCGGCCACCACCACCGCCGCTGGGCGCAGACCCACCGCCGCCGCCGCCATAACCGCCATTGTCGCCGCCATAGCTTCCGCCACCGCCACCACCGTTATCGCCGCCATATCCACCGCCGCCGCCGCCATTGTTTTCACCGCGCCCGTCAAGCATGGTCAGAACGCCGTCAAACCCTTGCAAAACAACCTCGGTCGAATAGCGATCCGCACCCGATTGGTCCTGCCATTTGCGGGTTTGCAGCTTGCCTTCGATATAGACCTTAGAGCCCTTCTTTAGGTATTGCTCGGCAATCCGAACCAGACCTTCCTGGAAGATCGCAACCGAGTGCCATTCGGTCTTCTCGCGCCGCTCGCCGCTTTGCTTGTCTTTCCAAGTCTCGGATGTGGCGATGCGCAGATTGCACACCTTACCGCCGTTCTGGAACGACCGCACTTCGGGGTCACGCCCCAGATTTCCGATGATGATGACCTTGTTAACTGATCCTGCCATGTCGTCCTCCAGCGCGATTCTTTAGCAATTTCGCCTACTTCACCCAATCGGTGTAAAGATAGAATTAACCCTCAATACAGTGCTGGCCGGGGGCTGGTATAGGGGCGATCTACGACTTATACACAAGTTAACGGTATACCGGAGAGCGCTCATGACCCGAACAGCCTCACTTGCCGCCCTGATTGCAGGTTTGGCCAGCGCTGCCAGCACAATTCCGGTCTTGGCCGAGACCTCAGCCTCCAGCCGCTCGCGGGCTGCGATCTTCGAGAACCAGTCGCGGTTGCTCGACGGGCGGCTCAGCCAACAATACCAGTTTTCCGCACGCCTGCGCCCTCAGACAGATATTGAGATCATCCCCAGCTTTCGTGGCAGCTATAGCGGGCCCTATTTGGCCGTCGCGCGCGCCGCGGCTGATCGCAACGGCATTCCGCAAGACCTGTTTCTGCGTCTCGTGCAGCAAGAAAGCGGGTGGAATACGCAAGCTGTGTCCAACAAAGGCGCGATTGGCCTCGCTCAGTTGATGCCGGGCACCGCCACCGATTTGGGCGTCGATCCAAATGATCCATCCGCCAATCTGGATGGTGGAGCGCGCTATTTGGCCACGCAATACAGGCGCTTTGGGAATTGGCGCTTGGCGCTTGCGGCCTACAATGCCGGTCCCGAGGCCGTCGCACAACACAATGACGTGCCGCCCTTTGCCGAGACGCAAGATTACGTCCGCCGCATCTTGGGGCGCTAGAACAACCGCTCAAGCGCCCCAACAATTACTTCTCGGGTATCAATCCGCGCGGGCTAAACCTGAGCACCAGCAGCAAAATCACCCCCATGGTCAGCAGGCGCATATGCGCGGCACTGCCCAGCAGGTGATCTTTCAGCCAGTAGCCATCGGCCATACCAGCGGTGATCGCGCCCATTAACCACAACCCCATTGGTTCCACCTGAATCCACAAGAAGTAGATCAGGAAGCCCCCAAGGACCGCGCCCCAATTGTTGCCGGATCCGCCCACGATCACCATCACCCAGATCAGGAAGGTAAAGCGCAGCGGCTGGTAGGAGGTCGGCGTCAATTGCGCATCCAGCGTCGTCATCATCGCGCCCGCAATGCCGCAAACCGCACTGCCCAAAACGAAGATATGCAGGTGACGCTTCTTGACGTCCTTGCCCATCGCCTCGGCCGCCGTCTCGTTGTCGCGGATCGCGCGCATCATCCGACCCCAGGGCGAGTTGAGCGCTTTCTCAGCGAGCCAGATCAGGATCAGCAGCACCACGATGAACAAAGACGCGTAAAGCAGCTTCACCGTCACCGATGACGCCGTCACCGGATCTGCGCCCAAGGATGCCATACGCTCAAGAAACGCAGGATCGTTCTGCAAATTGATCTCGTAGGGCACAGGGCGGGGCAGGCCGATGACATTCTTGACGCCGCGCGCCAGCCAATCCTCGTTCTTCATCACCGCAATGACGATCTCGGCAATGCCAAGCGTCGCAATTGCCAGATAATCAGACCTCAGGCCAAGCGCGGTTTTTCCGATCACCCAAGCCACGCCAGCGGCCAATAAGCCGCCCACGGGCCAGGATAGGATAACGGGCAAGCCAGCCCCGCCCAAATAACCGGTGGAGGCAGGGTTAATGCCCTCAATCGCCTCTTTGGCTGGATCGAACACGAAGCGGTAGATCAGGAAGCCCACCAGCAAGATCGCCCCGACGATCAAGGTCCGGTTTCGCCCCGCAGGCAGTTTCGAGAATGCCAAGATCGCCGCCACAATCGTTGCCGCACCGCAAACCAGACCCAGCAGCAAGCGCAAACCGCCAGCGGCCCAAGCCTCGCCCACGGGGGGCATCGACACCAACACAGCGGCCAGTCCGCCAAGAGCCACAAAGCCCATGATCCCGACATTGAACAGGCCCGCAAAGCCCCATTGCATGTTCACCCCAAGCGCCATGATCGCGCTGATCAGGCCCATGTTGAAGATGGTTAACGCCACATTCCAACTCTGCAGGAATCCGGTGCCTAGGATAAGCGCGCCGACAAAGGCAAACAGCAGGATATTCTTGATGTTGATGGTCATACCGACTTCCCCCGGAACAGGCCCGTGGGCCGGATCAGAAGCACGATCACGAGGATCACGAAGCTGACCGCGAATTTATAATCGGTCGATAGAAGCTGGACGAGGCTGTCAGGCGCAAGACTTTCCGGCAGCAGATATCCGAGCACCTTCTTGAACGCGTAAGTTACGCCCACTTCCGAGAACGCGATCACGAACCCACCAACAATGGCCCCTAGCGGATTGCCAAGACCGCCAACGATGGCAGCCGCGAAAATCGGCAACAATAGCTGGAAATAGGTGAACGGTTTGAATGACTTATCAAGACCATACAGAACGCCAGCGACCGTGATCAGCGCGGCCACGATCAACCACGTATACATAACGACACGCTCAGGGTTGATCCCAGACAGCAATGCGAGGTCTTCATTGTCCGAGAACGCCCGCATGGATTTGCCCGTGCGGGTGTTGTTCAGAAACCAGAACAACAGCGCCACCGCGATGATCGCAATCACCACCGTCAGACCTTGGCTGGTGCGAATGGCAAGGCCTTCTTCCAAGCCCGTCATCGCCTTGAATGTGCGCACCGAGATAATGAACCGCTCGCCATCTGCGAAGCGCTGATCATCGGGGCCGATGATGAAGCGCACGAGGCCATTCATGATGAACATCACACCAAGCGAGGCGATCACATATATCACCGGAGCGGCTTTTTGTTTTCGGTAGAACTTGTAGACGACCCTGTCGGTTCCAAGCACCAACAGCGAGGTGGCAATGATGCCGAAGGGCAGGGCGATCAGCGCTGTCGGCAGCGGTCCAAGGCTCCAACCCCAGCTTTGGAACAGCCACGTAAATAGGATCGTGACCATCGCGCCAAACGCCATGGTATCGCCATGGGCGAAGTTGGAAAAGCGCAAGATGCCGTAAATCAAAGTGACCCCGAGCGCGCCGAGGGCAAGCTGCGCCCCGTAAGCCGTTGCAGGCACCAATACGAAATTTGCCAACACGATGAAGGCGTTAAGCGGGTCCATTATATGCCCCCCAATGTATGATCTGTGTCATATATTCAGCCCCCCAAGAAGCTTTTGCGCACTTCTGGGTTTGCCAGAAGCGCTTTGCCTGTGTCTGTGAACGCATTGCGCCCTTGCACCAGCACGTATCCTTTATCCGCGATCTCAAGCGCTTGGCGGGCGTTCTGCTCCACCATTAGGATCGAGATTCCGGTGCGCGCGACCTCGATGATCCGATCAAACAGCTCGTCCATCACAATCGGGCTGACACCTGCGGTCGGCTCGTCCAGCATCAAAACCTTCGGCTGGGTCATTAGCGCGCGACCGACAGCGACTTGTTGGCGTTGGCCACCAGATAACTCGCCCGCAAATTGCAGACGTTTATCCCGCAAGATCGGGAACAGGGTATAGACCTGCTCCATTGTCTCCGAGATGTCGTCGCGGCGCAGAAACGCGCCCATCTCAAGGTTTTCCTCAACCGTCAGCGACGTGAAGATGTTCGAGGTTTGCGGCACAAACGCCATCCCCTTGGCCACGCGAGCCTGCGGCGTCAGCGCGGTTATATCCTCGCCGTTCAGGCGCACAGACCCCTGGCGCACGTTCAGCATCCCGAACACCGCCTTCATCGCCGTCGATTTGCCAGCCCCATTGGGGCCAACGATCACGGCAATCTCGCCTTCTTCCACGGCCAGCGTGCAATCATGCAGAATGTCCGCGCCCCTGCCATAGCCGCCGGTCATCGCATCGCCGATCAAATACGGACCGCCGGGCGCTGGTTTGGCAACGCCGCCCGGTGCAACCGGTTCAAGCGTCGAGGTCGGGCGCGGGTTCGCGATGGACGCATCCTTGCCGCCGCGTTTGGTGTGATAGGCGTTGTCGTCGCTCATGCCTCGGCCTTCTCTTTGTTCTTCAGGCCGGTGCCCAGATACGCCTCGATGACCTGCTCGTTGGCCTTGATCTGGTCAATCGTGCCCTCGGCCAGCACCTTGCCTTCGGCCATGACGATCACCGGATCACACAAGCGCCCGATGAATTCCATGTCGTGCTCGATCATACAGAACGTGTAGCCGCGTTCCTTGTTCAGCCGGATGATCGCGTCGCCAATGGTGTTCAGCAGCGTGCGGTTCACGCCTGCGCCGACCTCGTCGAGGAACACGATCTTGGCGTCCACCATCATCGTGCGGCCCAACTCCAACAGTTTTTTCTGACCCCCAGATAGGTTGCCCGCTTTCTCGTCCTTCAAATGATCTACTGTAAGGAATTCAAGGACTTCATCGGCCTTCTTCAACAAGGTCGCTTCCTCTTGGGCGATGCGGCCGCGGTGGAACCATGTGTTCCAAAGCGTCTCGCCCGATTGCGCGTCCGGCACCATCATCAGGTTTTCACGCACTGTCATAGACGAGAATTCATGCGCGACCTGGAAGGTGCGCAGCAGTCCTTTTTCAAACAGCGTGTGCGGCGGCAGGCCCGTGATGTCCTCGCCGTCCATCGTCACCCGACCGGAAGTTGGTGGAAGAACGCCCGCGATCACGTTGAAAAGAGTGGTTTTTCCAGCGCCATTCGGCCCAACGAGACCCGTGATGGAGCCCGTAGCAATCTCTAACGAGGCCCCGTCGACCGCGCGAAATCCGCCAAAATGCTTATGTACGTCTTGAACGACGATCATGTATTGCCCCCCGCATACAAAAAAACATGCCCGAAATCCAAAGACTTCGGGCATGAACTTGATGTCAGATCAGAAGATCAACGGTAGCCGACAACCGTCAGCTCACCACCGACAAATTCCACCTGGCGGTAGTTACCAGCGGATTCGCCAGCACCGATCAGCTCAACGGCAGTCGCACCGACATAGTCGATTTCGCCGCCATCTGCGAGGATCTGAAGGGCTTTGCCCAACTCACCCGGCAGGATCAGTTCGCCGGGGGCGTTGGCAACATCCATGACATGGTCTTTGTAGTCGCCGGGCTCAGCCGAGCCTGCCGCCTGCATTGCCAGCATGATCAGCGCCGCTGCGTCATAGCTTTCCGCCGAAAACGGCGAAGATGCGTTGAATGCATCGCCAACAATACCGCCATAGATCGAAGCGCCTTCGCTGTCGGTGCCGGGGTTCTGACCGGTGGATCCGTCGATTTCCGAGCCGAAGTTCGCGGCCAAAGCGTCCGAGATCATGCCGTCTGGGAAGTGGAACGTTTCAAACGCGCCAGTGTCGAGCGCAGCACGCACAACGCCGCCGCCGCCTTGGTCCACGTAGCCTGCAACGACCAAGCGGTCACCACCAGCAGCCGCCAATGCGCCAACTTCCGCAGAATAGTCGGCTTTGCCATCTTCATGCGAGGTGTTGATGGTGACGGTGCCGCCAGCCGCAACAAACGCTGCTTCAAATGCGTCGGCCAGACCCTTGCCGTAGTCGTTGTTGGTGTAGGTCACAGCAACAGTTTTGATGCCCTGCTCGATCAGGATCTCGGTCATCACGACGCCTTGGCGCGCATCCGACGGGGCGGTGCGGAAGAACAAGCCGTTGTCTTCAGCGGTCGACAGACCGGGCGAAGTGGCCGATGGCGAAATCATCACCATACCGTTCGGCACCGCAACGTTCGCAAGGATCGCGCCAGTCACGCCGGAACAGTCTGCGCCCACGATGCCTTTGATGCCGTCGGAGGTGATCAGACGCTCGGCTGCAGCTGTGGCAGCGGCTGCATCAATGCAAGTGCTGTCTGCACGGATGCCGGTCACGGACGACCCACCCAGAAGCAAGCCGCTTTCAGTGACTTCCGCCATTGCGATTTCTGCGCCGCCAGCCATCTGCTGGGTCAGGGATTCAATCGGGCCGGTGAAGCCAAGGATGATCCCGAGTTTGATTTCAGAGTGACCCGCCGCATATGCGCCAGTGGTCATGAGTGCAGTGGCCGCAGTGGCCATAAGCATCTTTTTCATAATTTTAGTCTCCCAAGTTGGATTAACTCCAACGCCGAACCTAACGGGGATTTTGAATTTTAAAAGCGGATTCAAGGCTTCAGACCCCGGATCGGAACGGTTTTTGGGCGATTCTTGATCATTTTCACAGCTTCGTCACCCTCACTGGTCATGTTGAGGCATTCCCCTATATTTTATCACGACTCAGGTGACGCTACGGCAGGAGACGCCCATGAAATCGAGCCCATACCTTGCTTTGGCTTTCGCGCTTACCGTTGCGAGCCCGCTCAATGCCCAAAAAATTGGCACCAGTCTCGGCATGCTCAACGTCACCCAAGTGGTGTCCGGTTTGGACGAACCTTGGGCTTTGGGCTTCCTGCCCTCAGGGGCGCTTTTGATCACAGAACGCGCCGGACGCTTGCTGCACATCACGCGAGACGGCACCGTGCAAACCGTCGTAGGTCTGCCGCAGATCGAAGTGGACGGGCAGGGCGGTTTGCTGGATGTGCTGATCCCGGCTGATTTCGCCCAAACCCGCCAGATTTACCTGACCTATGCCAAGACCCAAGGACGCGGCGCTGGCACGGCGGTTGCGGTTGGCACACTTAGTGCGGACGGATCGCGGCTTGAGGTCACCCGCGATATCTTCGAGATGGCGCAAGGCACGCGCGGCGGGCGGCATTTCGGCAGCCGGATTGTGGAGGGCGGCGATGGACATCTCTATATCACAATCGGCGATCGCGGGGATCGTGATTTGGCGCAAGACCAAAGCGTCGAGGCCGGAAGCGTCGTTCGGATCGCGCGTGATGGATCAATTCCGACAGATAACCCCTTCTTAGGCAAGGACAATGCACAACCCGGCCTCTACTCCATCGGGCACCGCAACCCGCAAGGGGCGGCCAAGGACGGCGCGGGCAATCTGTGGGTGGTCGAGCACGGTGCGCGCGGTGGCGACGAGGTTAATTTTGTGCGCCCCGGTGCCAATTACGGCTGGCCCGTGATCAGCTACGGCACGCATTATTCAGGCTTTTCCATTGGCGAGGGCACCGCGCAAGCCGGGCTAGAGCAGCCTGCGCATTACTGGGATCCGTCCATCGCTCCCTCGGGCATGATGATCTACGAAGGCGACATGTTTCCCGAATGGCAGGGCGATATCTTCGTGGGCAGCCTGAAATTCAACCTGATCTCACGGCTGGAAGTGTCCGGCGAGGACGCGACCGAGGTCGAAGAGCTTGAAGGCCCCGAGACCGGGCGCGTCCGCGATATCCGCCAAGCCCCTGATGGGTCGATCTGGTTTCTAAGTGTCGGGCAGGGGGCGGCGTACCGGATCGCGCGCTAGACGCTGAGACGCGCGCCTTGGCTGCCACGCTCGCGGTAGGGCGTGGTGTCGTAATGGGCGCGGTAGCATTTGGAGAAATGCGAGGGCGAGGCAAAGCCGCAAGCAAGTGCGACGTTAATCACGCTCATATCCGTCTGCATCAACAGGTTACGGGCCTTTTGCAGGCGCAGTTCCATGTAATAGCGCTTGGGCGAGCGGTTTAGATAGCGCCGAAACAGCCGCTCCAGCTGGCGCGTCGACATGCCCACATCGCGCGCAAGGATCGAGGGGCTGATCGGCTCCTCGATATGGCTCTCCATCATCTGAATGACTTGGCTCAGCTTCGGGTGCCGGACGCCAATACGCGTCGGGATCGACAGGCGCTGGGTGTCCTGGTCGGTGCGGATAGATGAATAAATCAGCTGATCGGCGACAGTATTTGCCAGATCTTCGCCGTGATCCTCGGCAATCAGCTTCAGCATTAAGTCAATCGAGGCGGTGCCCCCGGCAGTCGTGATCCGGTTTCCATCGACCACGAAGACCGACTTCGTCAGCTCAACCTCTTCAAATTCCTCGGCAAAGCTGTCTTGGTTTTCCCAATGGATCGTCGCGCGCTTGCCGTCCAGCAATCCTGCGCGCGCCAAAGAATACCCAGCGGTGCAAAGCCCGCCCATCGTGACGCCGCGCCGCGCCTCTCGCCTTAACCAGTTCAGCAATTTCTTGGTGGTGGCCGATTGCACATCAATGCCGCCGCAGACCAGAGCAATATCTTCACGCTCAAGATCTTCGAGATCAATGTCCAACTTAAAGCCAGTGCCTGCGCTGCAATAGGCAACCTGACCGCCTTCGCCGGCAAGCGTCCATTCATATAGCGTCTTACCGCTCATGCGATTGGCAATCCTCAGCGCCTCAACAGCGCAGGAAAAACAAAGCATGGTAAATTGATCAAGCAGGACAAAGACAAACCGCTTTGGTTTCGCGCCTCCGTCGGCCATTAGGCGTAAATCAGCCATATTCCGGCGCTTCCTTGTTGCTGGCGACGCTCTTGACGGCATCGATCCAAAGCCGACCGAACCAGCTTTTTGCGCGGCTGGCAAGTTCCTCGGCCACGCGCTGTGCTACTTTCTTAGGCGGATGTCGCGCATGTTAGCGCCCCCAGCCTTTAGAAACTTGGACAAAAGCCGGGTTGGCAACGGCTGGCCAAGCCGTTACGAGACCAACCGAGGTATCGCCCGCCGCAGCGCCGGGCAGGAGGACACGACATGACCAAAGCTTGGACCAAAACCGATTGGCGCGCTCTGCCGCGCGTGCAGATGCCCGACTATCTCGACGCGGCAGCGCTCGCGCAGGTCGAACAGAACCTATCAAAATACCCGCCGCTGGTCTTTGCAGGCGAGGCGCGCAAGTTAACCAAAGCGCTCGGGCAAGTGGCCAAAGGCGAGGCGTTCTTGCTGCAAGGCGGCGATTGCGCCGAAAGCTTCGAGGAATTCAGCGCCGACGGCATCCGCGACACCTTCCGCGTCATGCTGCAAATGGCGATGGTTTTGACCTTTGGCGCAAAATGCCCGGTGGTCAAAGTGGGCCGCATGGCCGGCCAGTTCGCCAAGCCGCGCTCGGCCGCGACCGAGACCATTGGCGGGATCGAGTTGCCCAGCTACCGTGGTGATATTATTAACGATATCAACTTCACGCCCGAGGCGCGCATCCCGAACCCCAAGCGCATGTTGCAAGCCTATACGCAAGCCGCTGCGTCGCTGAATCTGCTGCGCGCTTTTTCCACTGGTGGCTACGCGGATGTGCATCACGTCCACGGCTGGACGCTGGGCTTTGTCGAAGGCGAAAAAGCGGCCAGATATGCCGATATGGCGAACCGGATTTCCGACGCGCTCGACTTCATGAATGCCGCTGGCGTTAACCCTGATACCGCCCACAGCCTGTCCGCGGTGGATTTCTACACCAGCCATGAAGCGTTGTTGCTGGAATATGAAGAGGCGTTGTGCCGAACCGACAGCACCACGGGCCTGCCCGTCGCAGGCTCCGGTCACATGCTGTGGATCGGGGACCGGACGCGCCAGCCGGATGGCGCACATGTCGAGTTCTTGCGGGGCGTCCAGAACCCAATTGGCCTGAAATGCGGGCCTTCGATTTCCGCCGAAGACCTCAAGGTTCTGATATCCAAGCTGAATCCGGACAACATTCCCGGTCGCCTGACCCTGATTGCCCGCTTTGGTGCGGGCCAGGTCGGCGATCACCTGCCGCGCTTGATCAAGGCGGTTCAGGAAGAAGGCGCGAACGTGGTTTGGTCCTGCGATCCGATGCATGGCAACACGATTAAGAGCGATTCTGGCTACAAGACGCGCCCCTTCGAGTCCGTTCTGCGCGAAGTGCGCGAGTTTTTCGACATCCACAACGCTGAGGGCACATATCCCGGCGGCGTGCATTTCGAGATGACCGGTAAAGACGTGACCGAATGCACCGGCGGGGTGCGCGCAGTCAGCGATGATGATCTGTCATCGCGCTACCACACCGCGTGCGATCCACGCCTGAATGCATCGCAATCATTGGAACTCGCGTTCCTCGTTGCGGAAGAAATCAGCGAACGGCGGAGTGCTCAGGCAGTCGCTTAGCCTTTCTCTTCAAAGGCTTACTGAACGACCTTCAACCAAGGGACCGATGTGGACTTCCAATCCATGTCGGTCTGTTCAGTTTTCGCAGGGCCATCTAAGGGCCAACTTGCGGGCACCACGATGGGTTTAGGCAGCGGTGTTAGCCTCACATCCTCAATCGAAAAGCGATATGGCGTGAATTCGATCGGGCCACGCGCCACGAGACACCCAAGCGCGCGCGTCACCTGTCCGGTTCGATCCGCCATTGGAAGTATTAACATTTCAGCCGCTTTGGCCGGCTTGCCAGCGCGCTCAGCCAGCAAATCCAGCGACAGACAGGATGGCCCATCAAACACCGCATCGAGCAGCGGCAACATCTCGGCCCGTGCGCCCGGCGCGCAGAATGAGGTGATGGGCGAGCCCGCTACATCGCGCCCCATCACGTCATGTAAGTGCCGTCCCGCAAGCCGAAGGCGGGCAATTCCGGGGGCCAAACGTTCCAGTAGAAAGATGTATGGCAGCGCGTCACCCATCCGCGAGGGGTCCACATCCATACGGCAAGGCAAGGCCGCCCCATCGCGTAATTTGTCCCAATATTCAAGCACATCCGAGGCAATGCGACTGCGCGAGGTCGCCTTGCGCCGCCACAAGTCAACGACCTGCGTATTGGCATTTTCCCCCACCAAACCCACAGGGGGTTGATCAAACTCACCAGAATACTGCATCGCGTCTCTCCAGACATCCCGCGCCGCAGCGCCACCCCGCATTCAGATTGCCGTTGTTTCCAGACGATGCTACCCGCTAAAAGCAGGGGTATTCGACTGGAAGGCAGGCCAATCCTCCATGCTTACCCTTGGGCTGATTTTGGCAGGTTTTTGTGAAAAACTCATTCAAAACCTATCGAAAGGGTTAACGCTAATGCTGAAATCAATGACCGGATATGCCAGCGCAGAAACGCTCGTTGAGGGCCCCGCAAGCTGGTCGGCGTCGTGGGAATTGCGCAGCGTCAACGCCAAGGGCCTCGATATTCGAACTCGTGTGCCAGATTGGGTGCCCGGGCTGGAGGCTGCCGCGCGCAAACTGCTATCTGCCGAGATTGGACGTGGCTCAGTGAGTTTGTCGCTTCGATTAATGCGGACCGATAGCGGCCCGGCGACGATTAACGCGGTCGCGCTTGACGCAATGCTCGCGCAAATTGCGATGGTCGAAGCCGCTGCGAAAGCCAAAGACATCGACTTGACCGCTACAACTGCACTTGATTTGCTTCAAAGCCGCAGCATCACGGTAACCGAAGATCTGGCACCAGATGCAGCATCCGCTCTGTCCAATCAGCTAATCAAGGACATACCTAGCCTATTGAAAGCGCTTCAAGACGCGCGCCGGGCCGAAGGGGCTGCCCTAACGGACGTCATCCAAAGGCAATTAAGTGAGATTGAAAGCCTTGTGACCCGTTCAACATTGGCCGCGAAAGCCCGAGAACCGCGGGTGAAAGCGGCGCTGGCTGAAAATATGAAGCGCATCATAGATTCAGCGGACGCTGATCCAAGCCGCATTGCCCAAGAACTTGCATTGCTGGCAGTCAAAGCCGATATCACCGAAGAGCTTGATCGTCTGCAAGCCCATTGCCTTGCCGCGCGCGATCTCTTGCAGCAAACTGGCCCCGTCGGGCGCAAGTTCGATTTCCTATGCCAAGAGTTCAACCGCGAAGCCAATACGCTGTGTTCCAAATCTGGCGATGCTGACTTGACGCGGATCGGACTTGCCTTGAAGACAGTGATTGATCAATTGCGCGAACAAATTCAAAACGTGGAGTAAGCCTTTGAAACGGCGCGGTCTTCTTGTCATTCTCTCGTCCCCTTCAGGGGCCGGAAAATCCACTCTCGCTAGGCGATTGATGCAATGGGATCCAGCACTCAGTTTTTCGGTATCGGCCACAACCCGCGCACCGCGTCCCGGCGAGACCGATGGAACGGAATACTATTTTCACACGAAAGCTAGCTTCCAAGACCTTGTTGATAAAGACGAAATGTTGGAACATGCTGAAGTGTTCGGAAATTTCTATGGCTCGCCCAAAGGTCCGGTTCAGGCCGCCATTGATGAGGGGCGCGATGTGCTTTTTGACATTGATTGGCAAGGCGGCCAACAGGTCCGCGAGTCGAGCCTTGGTAAATATGCCCTTTCGATCTTCATCCTGCCGCCATCGATTGCCGAGTTGGAACGCCGCCTTATTCAGCGTGCGCAAGACAGCAACGAGGTGATCGAGCGCAGGATGCAGAAAAGTCGTGATGAGATCAGCCATTGGCCCGAATACGACTATGTCTTGGTTAACGACGATCTAGACCAGACCGAAGCGCGCTTACAGACAATCCTGAGCGCAGAACGCCTGCGCAGAAGCCAACAGCCGGGTCTTGTTGATATTGTCCGTTCCTTGAATGCCGAATTTGAGGATCGTCACCCATGACTTTGTATGCGCTTGGTAATTTTCGACCCAACACACCTGAATCTGGCGATTATTGGGTGGCCGACAGCGCCCATGTGATCGGCGCGATCACGCTTGGCGATGCGACATCGGTCTGGTTCAACGCCACATTGCGCGGAGATAACGAGCCGATTGTGATCGGCGACGGCACCAACATCCAAGAAAGCTGCGTCCTGCACACTGAGATGGATTTTCCGTTAACAGTTGGCGCAGGCTGCACCATTGGGCACCAAGCCATGCTGCATGGCTGCACGGTCGGCGACAACACGTTGATTGGGATGGGCGCATGCGTGCTGGACGGCGCGGTTATCGGTCGGGATAGTCTGATCGGGGCAGGGGCGTTGGTCACACAAGGGAAGGTCATCCCGGATGGCAGTCTTGTGGTTGGGTCGCCTGCGAAAGTGGTGCGTGCCTTGCGCGAAGACGAGGTCGAAGCTTTGCGCATTTCCGCGCGGCATTACCAAGTGGCAATGCGGCGGTGTCGGGATGAAATGCGCCCTGTAAAATACTGAACTTAAAGCTATTCTTGCGAATATTATACGAGGTGTTTGATGCGAAACTTCCCCCAAGATACGGTCCGTGGCATTGCTTGGCCCGACAGCGTCAGCACGCCCATTGGTACGCCGCTGCAGCCTTCGGTGGTTCACACCACCAGCGATGTGGACACGCTGAACGCTCAATATGAAGGGCGCGCCCAAGGCTACACATATGCACGCGAGGGGCATCCGAACGCATCTGTTCTGGCACAAAAGATTGACCGGATGGAAGGTGCCGAAGGTGGCATGATGACCGGCTCGGGGATGAGTGCGGTAACCGCCGCAATGCTCGGGCTGTTGAAAGCGGGCGATCATGTGCTGGGCGGCGACCAGCTATACGGGCGCTCGTTGCGGATGATGAAGATGGATCTGCCTCGTTTCGGTATCGAGACCGGTTTCTTTGATCCGACCGATGCCAAAAGCCTGGAAAACAGCATCCGCCCTGAGACGCGATTAATCCTCATCGAGGTCGTCTCAAACCCCACGCTCAGGGTCGCCGATATGAATGCGATCTACGAAATTGCGCGTAAAAACAATATCCTCGTGGTCGTGGACAACACGTTTACGACCCCACGCGCTTACCGCCCGTTTGAGCACGGCGCCGATGTCGTTCTGCATTCGGTCACCAAGCTGCTTGCCGGGCATTCCGACGCAATGCTTGGCTATATTGCGACGAAAGATCCCGCGCATCGCCAAGCCATTTGGGACGTGATTGTCACATTAGGGTTAACCGCCAGCCCCTATGACTGCTGGATGGCCGAGCGCGGCATGCACTCGTTCGATCTGCGGCTCCAGCGCGCCTGCGCCAATGCCGCAAGTGTGGCAGATGCCTTGGCTGAATTGCCCAATATCAAGCGCGTGCTCTATCCGGGGCGGCCGGATCACCCGGATCACGCCCGCGTAGCGCAGCTTCTCGGCGATCATTTCGGCAATATGGTTAGTTTTGAGGTCGAAGGCGGGCATGACGCCGCACAAGCATTAACCATGGCGTGTGATTTGGCTTTCGCGCCGACGCTTGGGGATGTCGCCACCACACTGTCGCATCCGGCATCGTCGTCTCATCGCGGCCTGACGGCAGACGAACGCGCCGCTTTGGGCATGTCGGATGGCTTCTTTCGCTTATCGGTTGGCATCGAGGGACCAGAGCGCTTGATCGACAGTCTAACGCGCGCGGTAAATGCCGCTGCCTAAGCCAGCGTTCGCCAAGCCGCGCGGGGTGTGACCAGTTCAACCTCAACCGATTTTGCAACCGCTTCAATCTCGCGGCGCACCAGCAGGGGGTTGGGTAACTCGGGCGACAAAACTTGCAACTGGCCATAATACCCAATGCTTGCAAGATGTTGCGCCACATCAAGTGCGTCGAACGCTGCGGTTGTCAGCGGCGTGACCACGACTGAGACATTGTCATTGGCCACCGCAGCCGTCAAATCATCAAGCGTGCTGGCAAGGTTCAAGGACGCGTCCGCGGCGACGATCTCGGTCAGGGCGGCCATGTCGCGCGGTGCCACGCCAAGTAGCAGCGTTTCGGGCTGTGCATTCTTGTGGACGTTTTGATTGGCAGCAGGGCGCGGCGCTGTTGCCTGCGTCACGACCGTGGTCGGATTGATCCGAATAGACCCGTTCATCTGTGCACCTCGCGTTTGATCTGCGTGGCCCAATCGCCTGCAAACACACGTCAATTATACGAACTGCATTCGCGTATTGCAAATCGCATTTTGCATTTATAATTGCATTTTGCGAAACCTTAGTCTTTTTGGTCTAACTGTCACATCCCGGACGGTAGTACGGCTGTTTCTTGAACAGCTCTGGTTTGAGTTTGTGCCAGTCCTTCATCGCCTGCAAGGGTGTTTTGCTGCCCAAGGCGGACTGCGGAAGCTGCTGGTTGTAGAGCCAGACGTAGCGATGCAGCGTAGCTTCCAGCTCTTCCCCGGATCGAAAGTGGTGGCTTTGTAACACGTCCTCGATGCGACCGTTAAACCGCTCCACCATACCGTTGGTCTGAGGTGATCTGGGCGGTGTTAGGCGGTGCTCGATGTCCAGCTCAGTGCAGAGGCTGTCGAACTCGTGTTTCCCGCTCTGCGCCCGTTTGCGCAGCCCGAAGAGACGGTCGGTGAACTCTTTACCGTTGTCTGTAAGAATGGTGCGGATCCGCATTGGGCAGGCGCGCTCCAGGTCCCTCAGAAAGCGACGCGCGTTCGCCGCAGTCTTGTTGTTGTAGATGCGGATGAAAACCCAGCGGGTGGCGCGGTCGATGGCGACAAACAGATAGCGGCGCGAGGATTCATCCTTCATTTTCGGTAGATATTTCACGTCGATGTGGATGTATCCGGGCTCATAGGCTTTGAAGCCGCTATGTTTAGGGCGGACGTCCTTGACCTTTAGATCGCGCAGGTTGCCGACCCCGTGCCTGCGCAGGCAGCGATCCAGCCCGGAGCGCGAGACATCCGGATTCAGAAACTCCCGAACCACCGCCAGCAGATCATCCAGTGACACAAGCAGTGTCTTGCGCAACGCGACGGCGACAGCTTCCTGTGCTGGAGTCAGTGTCGTCTGCAACCGATGCGCTGTATGGCTGCGGTCGAGCACGCTATCGCGGTGCCGCCACTTATAGATCGTCTGCTCCGTCGTGCCGAACCGTTCGGCCAGCACCGACGCAGGCTCGTCACTCGCCTGAATAGCGGCCCTTACTTTCGGTGTGGTCGTCGCTTGCTTGTGAAGATGGATCAGCATGGCAGCACCCCGTTCTGAATGTCCCTCAGAACCGATCTTGCCATGAAAAATGCAGATCGCCGAGGGTCAATGTGATCATCAGGGATGGAACATCTAACACCCCATGCGACAAAGACTTGTGGTTGCACCTCGCACCGAACAGGCTCCATGAAAGACCCGTGGCTCACCCTTCGTGGAAAGAAAGAGACATGTCTAAAAACGCGCCGCTCCTTCTGATTAACGCTATTTCGATTCCTGCCTTTGCGGTTCTCCGAGATGCGCGAATCGTCGCTGCAAACGCTGCGGCCACCAATATCCTGGGCGCGCAGATCGTCGGGCGTCACTATATCACCGCCTTGCGCCAGCCCGATGTGCTTGACGCGATTGAGCTTTCGGCCCGCACCGGCCAAAGGGTTGAGGCGGAATATGTTGCCTCAGATGAAACCAGCGATACCCGCTACCGCATCGTCGCAGCACCCTTTGGCGAGGGGGCAGACGGTGGCACGCTTGTCTGCCTCGAAGATGTCTCGCACTTGCATGCCGCCGGGCGGATGCGCCGCGATTTTGTCGCCAATGTCAGCCATGAGCTGCGCACACCGCTGACCGCGATCATCGGCTTCATCGAAACGCTGCAAGGCCCTGCGCGCAAAGACACGGTGGCGCAAACCCGCTTCCTCGACATGATGCTGAACGAAGCGCAGCGCATGAACCGTCTTGTGGGCGATCTTTTGTCCCTCAGCCGGGTCGAGGCGGTTGAACGCCAGCGCCCCTGCGCACCCCTGCGCGTGGCCGAGCTGCTATCTGCGTCGCTGTCATCGCTGGCCCAGATGACCGAACAGGCGGGTCTCAAAATCACAGCGCAGATCGATGATGACACCATTTGCGTGCCCGGCGACGCCGATCAATTGCGCCAAGTGATGAACAATCTGCTTGAGAACGCGATCAAATATGGTGGCGACGGCGGCGAGATCACCGTGACGGTTGGCGCGCCATTCCAGGATGCCAGCCTGCGCGCCCGCGCCGTGCGGATCACGGTCAAAGACAAGGGCGCGGGGATCGATCCACTGCATCTGCCGCGCTTGACCGAGCGATTCTACCGAATTGACGAGCACCGTTCGCGCGAAATGGGCGGAACCGGGCTTGGATTGGCAATTGTGAAGCATATCGTGAACCGCCACCGGGGCCGGATGGAAATCCACAGCCAGCCCGGCACCGGCAGTCAGTTTTCGGTGATTTTGCCAGTGCTGTAAGGCGTTTGCTTGTGGATAACTCTCATGCCAATCCCCCGCACGCGCCCGCAATATCCATCGTCATAAAACTGTTACGCAACCGTCACAAAACCATAGCGCGGCAGGCTTAGCACTCGGCCCAGCGCCATCTTCCGGCGCCTACCCAATTGAGAATTTCAGGAGCACCCAAATGTCTCTCAAATTGATCGCTGCCTCTGCTTTGGCCATCACGGCTGTTGCCACATCTGCCTCTGCGCGCGACCAGGTCCAGATCGCAGGCTCGTCCACTGTTTTGCCTTACGCGTCCATCGTGGCCGAGGCTTTTGGCGAAAACTTTGAATTCCCCACACCTGTTGTCGAGTCTGGTGGCTCATCGGCGGGCCTCAAGCGTTTTTGCGAAGGCGTTGGCGAGAACACCATCGATATCGCAAACGCATCGCGCGCCATGCGTGACAGCGAGGTTGCGGTCTGCGCCGAAGCAGGTGTGACCGACATCATAGAGGTCCGCATTGGCTATGACGGCATCGTATTTGCCTCCGACATCAACGGCAATGCGTTCCAGTTCACCCAGCAAGACTGGTATATGGCGCTCGCCAATGAGCACTTCATCGACGGCGCGCTTGTGGAAAACACCTTCACCACATGGGACCAGGTCAACCCCGCATTCCCAGCCCAGGAAATCCAAGCTTTCATTCCTGGCACCAAGCACGGCACCCGTGAAGTGTTTGAGGAAAAGGTGATCCTTCAGGGCTGCGAAGATGGCGGGTTTTTGCAAGCCATGCTGGACGCTGGCGTTGACGAGGACACCGCAGAAGAGAAGTGCATGGCGATCCGCACCGATGGCCGTTCCGTAGATATCGACGGCGACTACACCGAGACCTTGGCGCGCATCGATGCAGACACAAACGGCATCGGCGTGTTCGGTCTTTCTTTCTACGAGAACAACACCGACAAATTGCAAGTCGCAACCATGGGGGGCGTCGTGCCAACCGTTGAGGCGATCTCGAGCGGTGAATACCCGGTCTCGCGTCCGCTGTATTTCTACATCAAAGCCGCCCATATCGGCGTGATCCCCGGCTTGCAGGAGTTCGCCTCGTTCTTCGTGGCCGACGAGATCGCTGGCCCCGACGGCCCGCTGGCAGCCTACGGTCTGGTTGCCGATCCTGAGCTGTCGGCGACCCAAGCAAAGGTTGCAGCCGCCTCGTCCATGTGATCCGCCTGATCTAAATACCCGAGGGTGGCGCGCAACCCCGCGCCACCCTTCTTTAAGATAATACGTCTCAATTTCGCCCAATAGGACAAACCGCAATGCCCGTCATTTGGCTTTTGGTATTTCTCGCAGCCCTCGCCGCGATTGGATTTGTCCTTGGCCGCAGCCGCGCGCTTGCCTCCGGCCAGGGTGATATCCGCAACCTGCACTCATTGCCCAGCTATTACGGCTATAACGCGGCTTTGCTCAGTGCAGTGCCAGCGCTATTGCTAATGGCGGCTTGGCTGTTGATCCAGCCGGTGATTATCGAAAACCGCATCATCGATCTAATCCCCGAGACCGCGATCAGCGAAGACAGCACCCGCGCGCTTGTGATGAGCGACGTGCGCCGCATTGCCGAGGGGCTGAATACCGCCGTGGCCGAGGGCGCGCTGACAGATGCCGCGACGCGCAGCTTGGACACCGAGACAACCGACATCCGCCAATTGCTGGGGCAGGTGGGTGTCGCACTCGGGTCCGAGGTGCAGCCACAGGTTCTGACCGCCGCGCAAAGCTACCGTGCACTCAGCGCATCCCTAGCGATCTGGATGACCATTTTGGTGATCGGGGCTGCCACCGCCGGGCTCGCCTACGCCGTCACCCGCACCACCGCCACCTACCGCGCGCGCAACATGGTCGAGGCGATGGTGCTGGCGCTTCTTATGCTGGCATCAACCATCGCGGTCCTGACAACCGTGGGCATCATCTTCTCGATGCTGTTCGAGACCCGCAATTTCTTCCTGCAATATCCGTGGCATGACTTCTTTTTCGGCCTGACATGGTCGCCCAGCTTTTCCGGGCGCGGCGGGGCCAGCCAGCTTGGCATCATCCCGCTGTTATGGGGCACGCTTTATGTTTCCTTTATCGCCCTGCTCGTCGCCGTGCCCGTGGGTCTGTTCGCCGCGATCTATCTCAGCGAATATGCAGGGCCGAAAATGCGCGCCATCGCCAAGCCGCTGATCGAGATCCTTGCGGGCATCCCGACCATCGTCTACGGCCTGTTTGCGTTGATCACCGTAGGTCCGCTTCTGCGCGACTACTTCGCGTCCCCGCTCGGCATTGGTGACAGCTCGTCATCGGTCATGACCGCAGGCATCGTTATGGGCGTGATGCTGATCCCGTTCGTATCTTCGCTGAGCGACGACATCATCAACGCGGTGCCCCAAGCCATGCGCGACGGATCCTTCGGGCTGGGGGCGACCCATTCGGAGACGATCCGCCAAGTGGTGATCCCCGCAGCCTTGCCAGGGATCGTCGGCGCGGTCCTGCTGGCCACCAGCCGCGCGATCGGCGAGACGATGATCGTGGTGCTGGGGGCAGGGGCCGCCGCCAAGCTGGACCTCAACCCATTTGAGGCCATGACCACCGTCACCGTAAAAATCGTAAGTCAGTTAACAGGCGATACCGACTTTGCCAGCGCCGAGACGCTGGTGGCCTTCGCCCTTGGGCTGAGCCTGTTCACGATCACGCTGGGGCTGAATGTGCTGGCCCTCTACATCGTGCGCAAATACCGGGAGCAATACGAATGACCGACGCAACTTCCGGGATTGGCACTGACGAGCCACCGCGCAAGGGCTCCTTGCTGCACCAAGATGCACGCACCAAAAAGCGCAACAAGTCTGAGGCACGGTTTCGCACCTACGGCTTGATCGCAGTATGTGCCGGGCTTTTGGCGCTGTTGGTGCTGTTAACCTCGATCATCTCGAACGGGGCCAGCGCGTTTCAGCAGACCTTCGTGACCCTGCAAGTGGAGCTGCCAGCAGATAAACTGGACAAAGCAGGCAACCGCGATCCCGCCGAAATGCGCAGCGTGTCCACTTTCGGCTACGCGCCCTTGATTGCCACCGCGATGGTCGCTGAGATGGCAGCACAAGGCATCGAGATCGAGGGGCTGTCGGAGAAAGACGCGGGCGGCATCATCTCCAAAGATGCGCCCGCGCAGTTGCGTAATTTCGTGCTCGCCAACCCCGAAACCGTTGGAACAACGCAAGAGTTTACGTTCCTTGCCAATGGTCGCATCGACGGGTTCTACAAAGACCGCGTCAGTTTTGCGACGGCCGAGTTGGACAAAAATGTCTCGCCCGAGCAGTTGCGCCTTGCCGAGGCCCTGCGCGAGGTTGGGGTGCTGGACCAGAAGTTCAACACGCTGTTTTTCACCGCCCCCGATGCATCCGATCAACGCCCCGAGGCCGCAGGGCTGGGCGTCGCCATCATCGGATCGATCTATATGATGATGATCGTGCTCGCCCTCGCGTTGCCAATCGGGGTCGCCGCGTCGATCTATCTTGAGGAATTCGCGCCGAAAAACCGCCTGACCGATCTGATCGAGGTGAACATCGCCAACCTCGCCGCCGTCCCGTCCATCGTGTTTGGCATCTTGGGTCTTGCGATCTTCATTAACTTCGCAGGCCTGCCGCAATCAGCCCCCATCGTTGGCGGACTGGTATTAACCTTAATGACGCTGCCGACGATCATCATCGCCACCCGCGCGTCGCTGAAATCGGTCCCGCCTTCGATCCGCCAGGCGGCCCTCGGCGTCGGCGCATCCAAGATGCAATCGGTGTTCCACCATGTGCTGCCGCTCGCAGCCCCCGGTATCCTGACCGGCACCATCATTGGCCTGGCCCAAGCGCTCGGCGAGACAGCACCCTTGCTGCTGATCGGCATGGTGGCGTTTGTGCGCGAATATCCCAGCGGCGTGCCCGACGGCTTTTTCGACCCCGCATCGGCCTTGCCCGTGCAGGTCTATAACTGGACCCAACGCTCCGATCCTGCTTTTGTGGAACGCGCGTCAGGGGCCATCATCGTGCTTCTGGTGTTCCTGATCCTCATGAACGCCATCGCCGTGCTGCTGCGCCGCCGCTTCGAGCGCCGCTGGTAGGGAAGGAACCGACATGAACGACATGCGATTTACGGAGACAGACGTGCAAACCACTCAGATCAAGATCGCCGCCAAGGACGTCGACGTCTTCTACGGCGAAACCCACGCGATCAAGACGGTTAACGTCGAGATCCCCGATAAGACCGTCACCGCCTTCATCGGCCCCTCGGGCTGCGGCAAGTCCACCTTCCTGCGCTGCCTAAACCGGATGAACGACACCATCGACACCTGCAAAGTCACCGGCGACATCACCTTGGACGGCGAGGACATCTACGACAAGCGCGTGGACCCGGTTCAGTTGCGCGCCAAGGTCGGGATGGTATTTCAGAAACCCAACCCGTTTCCGAAATCGATCTATGACAACGTCTCCTACGGCCCGCGCATCCACGGGCTTGCAGCCAACAAAGTGGCCCTCGATGAGATTGTTGAAAAATCGTTACGCCGCGCAGCGTTATGGGACGAAGTTAAGGATCGACTTCAAGCGCCGGGCACGGGTCTATCGGGCGGTCAGCAGCAGCGCTTGTGCATCGCGCGCGCCGTGGCGACCGAGCCTGAGGTCTTGTTGATGGACGAGCCTTGTTCGGCCCTCGACCCCATTGCCACAGCCCAAGTCGAAGAGCTGATCGATGATCTGCGCAGCCGCTATTCTGTGGTCATCGTGACCCACTCGATGCAGCAAGCCGCGCGCGTCAGCCAGAAAACAGCCTTCTTCCATCTTGGTGAATTGGTCGAGTTTGACGAGACCGGCACCATCTTTACCAACCCTCGTGATGAGCGCACTGAAAGCTACATCACCGGCCGGATCGGATAGCATTATGAACACCGACCAAGGACATATCGCCAGAGCGTTTGACCGCGATCTCGAAGGCATCCAAGCCCTGATCATGAAGATGGGCGGGCTTGTCGAAGAGCAGATCATTTCCGCCGCCCGCAGCCTCGAGGACCGCGATGAGGAACTTGCCGAGAAGGTTCGCGCGCGCGACAAGCTTGTCGATGATCTCGAAGATCAGGTGAACACCGAAGTGGCGCGCGTCATTGCCCTGCGTGCGCCAACTGCGCGGGATTTACGGGTGGTTTTGACGGTGATGAAGATCTCCGCCGATCTTGAACGCATTGGTGATTATTCGAAGAACATTGCCAAACGCACTGGAATCATTGTGCAAAACCCACCCGTTGGCAGCAGCTCCGGTGCGATCCGGCGGATGGCCAAAACCGTCGATTTGATGCTGAAAGACGCGCTGGATGCCTATGTGCAGCATGATGTTGATCTGGCCTATGCCGTGCGCGAGCGGGATCAGGACGTGGACCAAATGTATAACGCGCTGTTTCGTGAGTTTGTGACCTTCATGATGGAAGATCCACGCCACATCACCCCCTGTATGCACCTGCATTTCATCGCTAAAAACATCGAACGCATGGGCGATCACGTCACCTCCATTGCCGAACAGGTGATTTATCTGGTGACAGGCGAAGTGCCCGAAGAAGAGCGCGCCAAGAAAGATCGCACCAGCCTGATCGCGGAGTAAGTCCATGGCAACAGGGGAACAACCCACGGTTCTGGTGGTCGAGGATGAGCCCGCACAACGCGAGCTTCTGGCCTATAACTTGGCCGCCGAAGGCTTCCGCGTCGTCCAGGCCGAGAACGGCGAAGACGGCTTGTTGCTTGTCGATGAAGAAAACCCCGACATCATCGTCCTCGATTGGATGCTGCCGTCGGTGTCCGGGATCGAGGTCTGCCGCCGCCTTAAGACACGGACTGATACCCGGTCGATCCCAATCATCATGCTGTCGGCGCGCACCGAAGAGGTTGACCGCATTCGCGGGCTCGAGACGGGCGCCGATGATTACGTGGTCAAGCCATACTCGATACCAGAGTTAATGGCACGCGTTCGGGCCCAACTGCGCCGGGTGCGCCCTGCAACCGTTGGCCAGCAACTGACGTATGGCGACATTCTGCTGGACGCCGAAAGCCACCGCGTTTTCCGAAATGAAGCCCCCCTAAAGCTTGGCCCAACTGAATTTCGCCTGCTGGCAACATTCATGGAAAAGCCAGGCCGGGTCTGGAGCCGTGAACAATTGCTCGACCGGGTTTGGGGCAGGGATATATACGTCGATTCGCGCACGGTAGACGTGCATGTGGGACGCTTGCGCAAAGCCCTGTGCCAAAACGGCGGGGATGATCCAGTGCGCACCGTGCGCGGGGCAGGCTACGCGCTCGGCTGAAACCTGCACACGGCGTCTCGTTTAGAGGGATTTCAACCCCTTATCAGCCAAACATATCCGCCAGATCCACACTGCTGCGCGTTCCAATATCCGCTTCATGCGCGTCCAGAAACCGATCCGCAGCCGCACGCCCGGCTTGCTTCAGCTGCGCCAAAACTGCCGCATTCGGCGTCACCTTCGTGGCTACGGACAATTGCGTCATCAACGCATCATCGGCAATCATATGCACCAGCACATCCTTCTTGGAGGTCTGCGTGATTGCGCCTTCCGCCAGCAAATCCTTCACATATTGGATCGCGCGCAATTCGCGCAACAGCGACGAGTTGAAACTGATCTCATTGATCCGATTCTGAATATCACGCGGCGTCGTTGGCAAGTCTTCACGGTGCAACGGGTTGATGTTCACGACAACAATGTCGCGCGGCAAATTGTTGTGAAATAACGGAAAAAGCGCTGGGTTGCCGGTATATCCGCCATCCCAATAGGCCTCGTCGCGCTCGGTTTTCGGATCCCAAATCTCGACTGCGCGAAACATCGTTGGCAGGCAGGCAGACGCCATGATCGGATCCGGCCCAATCTCGGCCCCAGTAAACACCCGGATTTTTCCCGACCGCACATTGGTCGCGCAGATATGCAGCTCGGGGCCCTGCGCCGCACAGATCTCGTCATAATGGAACCGCGCCACTATTGGCGCCAGCGCGTTGCGATAAAATACGCCGCTGTCATAAGGGCTGGTCATCCGCCCGATGGATTCTGACAGCGCGAAAGGCAGCGAAAACTCAATCGACTTGGACACCAACGCGGGCGAGAACGCCGTTAACCATGGCAGCATCGCCGGATCATTGATCGCGCCAACCTGTTCCCAAAGCCAATCAAGGTTCGCGCGCGCCGCCTCAGCCCCGCCACCTTCACACGCAAATCCAGCCTTGACCGCAGCGCCGTTCAACGCGCCTGCCGAGGTGCCAGATATCGCGGCGATCTCGAACACATCCGCCTCAAGCAGACGGTCGAGCACGCCCCAAGTGAACGCACCATGTGCGCCGCCGCCTTGCAGGGCAAGGTTAATGGCTGGTTTTGACATGAATATCGCCCCCTAATGCGTTGTTATCAAAGCGCTGTCCAACCACCGTCGACACTGATTGTGGTGCCGGTGACTTGCGCCGCAGCGTCTGAGCACAGATAAATTGCCGTGCCGCCCATCTGCTCGACCGTGGCGAATTCTTTGGAAGGTTGCCGCTTGAGCATAACGTTTTTAATCACATCCTCGCGGCTGAGGTTATATTCCTTCATCGTATCTGGGATCTGCGCCTCGACGAGGGGGGTAAGCACATAGCCGGGGCAGATGGCATTCGCGGTGATCGGCTCTTCCGCCGTCTCCAACGCCACGGTTTTTGTCATCCCGATCACGCCATGTTTGGCCGCAACATAGGCCGATTTATAAGGCGAGGCGGTCAGACCATGGGCCGACGCGATGTTAATCACGCGCCCCCAACCGGCCTTGCGCATCAACGGCAGGGCAGCAGCGGTCGTGTGAAAAGCCGAACTCATATTGATCGCGATGATCGCATCCCACTTGTCGACTGGAAACTGGTCAATGGGCGCTACATGTTGGATGCCTGCGTTGTTAACCAAGATATCGCACGCACCGGCGGCCTCGATCAGCGCGCGGCATTCCGTCCCGTTGGACATATCCGCCTTGATATAGCGCACGGCGACGCCCGTTTCAGCTGCGATCTCGGCGGCCAAAGCATGATCCTCAACGCGGTCGGTAAAGCTGTTCAGAACAACATCTGCACCCGCGCGCGCCAATTCCCAAGCGATCCCCAAGCCGATGCCCGAATTTGATCCAGTGATGACGGCGGTCTTGCCCGAAAGGTCGATGGTGAAGGCCATGATGCGTCTCCTCATTATGATTTGAGGCGACCCTACATGCTGCACCTGCAACATGCACCCGACACATCGGCAAGCATGCCAAAAAAAACGCCCGCACAAGGCGGGCGTTAAGTCATTGAGGCAGGTATCATACAGGCAAGAAACCTATCGAGCAGTGATATAGTTATAGGCTTAATCCCAAGCGAGGTCCAACGAAAAAATTGCGCGATGCAGAGGAGGGCGCTAGGGTTAGCGCCATAAATACAGACCGATAGCGGAGCGTTTCTAAAATGAAATCAGTGTTTTTCCACAAGCTATCCCAAGGGGTCGCAGTGCTTGGCGCGGCGATTGTGCTGGGCACCGGGGCAGGGCTCGCACAGCCAAAACATGGCATCTCTATGTATGGAGACCCCGCCCTTCCACCTGATTTTGTGTCTCTGCCCCACGTTAACCCTGACGCGCCAAAGGGCGGTGTCTTCGTGGATGGACAGGTCGGCAGCTTCGACAGCCTCAACCCGCATATCCGAAAAGGACGGGTTCCATGGCAGCTAAGATTTATTGCCTACGAGAGCATGATGCAGCGGTCTTATGACGAGCCATTCACGCTTTACGGGCTGCTTGCCGAATCGGTAGAGGTCGATCCAGACGCGATGTGGGTCGAATTTACCCTCAATCCGGCAGCCCGATTCTCTGACGGCAGCCCGGTCACAATCAACGATGTAATCTGGTCTTACGAGACGCTCGGCACCGAAGGCCATCCGCGCTATCTGGGCGCGTGGCAAAAGATTGACAGTATCGAAGCTGTTGGCGAGCGCGGCGTGCGGTTAACCTTTAACGAAGCCGACCGCGAACTGGCGCTGATCATGGGTCTGCGCCCGATCCTGAAGGCCGCGCAATGGGACGGCGTCGATTTCGCCGATAGCGGCGTCGATGTGATCCCGATCTCGTCGGCCCCATATGTGATCACAGATTTCGAAGCCGGGCGCTTTGTCGAGCTGACCCGTGATGCTGACTATTGGGGGGCTGATCTGCCCGTGCGCGTCGGCACCAACAATATCGGCACCATTCGGATGGAGTTCTTCGGCGATGGCACCGCCATGTTCGAGGCCTTCAAGACCGGCATCTTAAGCACGATGCGCGAAACTTCAGCCGCCAATTGGGACCGCAATTACAATTTCCCGCGCGTTGCCTCGGGCGAGGTTGTCAAATCCATCATCCCGCACCTGCGCCCCTCGGGCATAACAGGGCTGGTGATGAACACGCGCCGCGATCTGTTCCAAGATTGGCGGGTGCGCGAGGCGCTAATCCAAGCCTTTAATTATGAGTTCATTAACGAGACGTTGAATGGGGGCGTCGATCCGCGCATCACCTCGTTTTTCTCCAACTCCGTCCTGTCGATGAATCCGGGCGCAGCGGAAGGGCGCGTGCGCGAGCTGCTCGAGCCCTACGCGGCCGAATTGATTCCCGGCACGCTGGAAGGCTACGCGCTGCCGGTATCCAACGGGTCAGAGGCAAATCGCGCCGGCATCCGTCAAGCCCTCGCGCTATTTGAGGAGGCCGGATATACGGTCATCGACGGCGTCATGACCGATCCAACAGGCGAGGCCGTGACCTTCGAAATCGTTAACAAGATCGGCTCGTCGGAGGTCGATTCCATCGTGGCGATCTATGCCGAGGCGCTCGCGCGCTTGGGCATCACACCGACGATCACCAATATAGATGACGCCCAATATAAAGAGCGCACCGATGCCTATGACTTCGATATGACGTGGTATCGGCGCGGCCTCAGCCTAAGCCCCGGCAACGAGCAATTCGCCTATTGGGGGGCTGACGGTGTGACCGCCCCAGGCAGTCGCAACCTCATGGGGATCAACAGCTCGGCGGCTGAAGCGATGATCAATGAGATGCTGACCGCGCCCAGCCAAGACGGCTACCGGGCCGCCGTTCGCGCGCTCGACCGGATCCTGACAGCGGGCCGTTATGTCATTCCGGTCAATCACAACCCGGTGTCGCGGCTGGCCCATAACGCCAACCTGAAATTCCGCACGGACCGTTTGCCAATGTATGGTGACTGGATTGGATTTCAGCCCGATGTCTGGTGGATTGAAGAGTAATTCTTGAACGCTGCCCGCGGCTTAGCCAATCGCGGGTGGTGCTTCCGGCGCGTCTTTGTCTTGCCCGTTCGGATAGACAAGACCCGCTGAGATGACCAGCTTTGCAGCATCCTCGACACTCATTTCCAGCATGATCACGTCTTCGCGCGGCACAAACAGCAGAAATCCTGAGGTCGGATTGGGTGTTGTTGGCAAGAAGATCGAGATCATCGGCGTGTTGGCGCGGCTGGCGACCTCGCCCTTTGCGGTGGTCGATACAAACGCAATTGCCCAGATACCCCGGCGCGGATATTCAACCAAACAGGCCTGCTCGAAGTTGGCGCTGCCTTGGGCGAACACCGTCTCGGTAATCTGTTTCAGGCCGGAATAAATCGAGCGCACCAGCGGGATCGAGAACACAAAGCGCTCGGCCACACCAAGCAGCCAGCGACCAATCAGGCCCTTGGCGATCCATCCGACTGCGAAGGTGAAAAACAGAAAAACGATGACCCCGATGCCCCGAATATCGATGCCAATATCGAGGTAACGGTTAATAAAATCGGCTGGATTGTAAGCATTCGGGATGAACGGCAGCACAAACCCATCGACCCAGCCGATGATGCTCCAGATCAGCCAGATGGTCAGGCCAATGGGTGCGATCACAATCAGACCGGTCAGAAAATTGCCACGGAACGCAGCAAAAATTCCCCGCTTGGGTGGTTTAATAGTCTCTGGCTCTAGTTTCACGTCCTGCCTCCGGGGCCCACTATCGTTAATAGGTGCGGGGCAGGGCGTTCACAAGATGCCAGCTGCGCTGCGGCGACGGGTCACGCAGGGTTGCGCCCAAGCGCCACCATCTCAAGCGCGATCTGGCTGGCAAGACGCGCGTTGTTAAGCACAAGCGCAATATTTGCTGCCAGCGCGCGTCCTTCCGTCGCCGTCCCGATCTTGTCCAACAAGAATGGTGTGACCAACTTTGCGGCAATGCCTTGCGCTTTGGCCTGCTGCAAAGCGGCCTCAATCACTGGCATGATGTCATCTGCGTTTAGAGCCGCTTGCGCCGGGATCGGATTGGCAACCAATTGGCCTCCCGGCAGTCCCAATGCAGTGCGCACCAGTTGTGCTTTGGCAATCTCAGCCGCAGAATCCACGCGAAGAGGGGCCGGTAAGCCACTGTCTTGCATCCAAAATGCTGGAAATACATCGGTCTGATAACACAACACCGGAACGCCCAAAGTCTCGAGCACCTCAAGCGTTTTGGGCAGATCGAGGATCGCTTTTGCACCCGCAGCGACAACTGTCACAGGGGTTTCAGACAATTCGCGCAGATCGGCAGATATGTCGAAGCTGTCTTCGGCGCCGCGATGAACACCGCCGATTCCACCCGTGGCAAAGACCGATATCCCGGCCCGTTGCGCTGCAATCATCGTAGCTGCGACCGTCGTGGCGCCTGTCCCGCCTTGGGCGAGACAGACCGCGATATCCGCGCGGCTAAGTTTTGCGACATCATGCCTTTGGGCCAAATCTGACAGCTCCGACGCGTTCAGACCAATCTTCAACACCCCGTCCAGTATTGCGATTGTTGCCGGAACCGCACCAGACATGCGGATTTCATCCTCCACACGCTGTGCAGTTTCCAGATTCGCAGGGTAGGGCATCCCGTGGGTGATGATCGTGGATTCGAGCGCCACAATGGGCGCGCCGGACGCTTTCGCCTCCGCCACTTCGGTCGAGAATTGCATGTCAATCATGGGGTGTCCTCCGACGAGATATAAAGAGCTGCTGCCTCAAGCGCCGCATCGAGCGCCCCGTCCGCATCCAGCTTGCGTGTTTCAGCGCTGATATGCGCGGCCATAAATGTATCGCCCGCACCGGTGACGCGGCTGACCTGAACGGGCGGCGGCGCGCGGGTGATAATGTCGCCTCGGTCGGCAAAGGATGTGGGGTTCGCGCCGTCTGTCACCAGCACCCGGTGCGCGCCTTGGGTCAACAGCGCTTCGGCCGCGCGCTCGGTCGTCTCATGGTGCGCATCCAATATCAAATTCGCCTCGATCAGATTCACATAGAGCGTTTGGCGCGGATGCGCCAGCAGTGGAATAAGCCGCCGCGCCTTTCCCGGAGACGCAGGCGCGATCCGCAAATCTGCCTTCGCAAACAAAGGGCTGCGCGCGATCTCGGTCAGCAGTTCCTCAGTCAAATTGCCATCAAGTGCGATCAGCCCGGCCCAAGGTTTGTCAGCAGATGCAAGCGTTCCATCCCGCAACGGACCCAAGATCGCATCGCCTGCGTCTTCCAATCCATGCGCGTCGGCAATCGCTGCAATCAGACCGTTTGCGCCTTCAATCGCCATGTAGACGTCCGTCGGATGGTCGGCGCGGTAGACATGTTCGGTGACCATCCCGCGTCGTTCCGCCTCGGCAAGAAGCTGCACGCCTTCTGTGTCCTTTCCAATCGCGGTCAGCAGGGCAGGCACCAGATCGAAACGTCGCAGGGTCATCGCAATATTCATCGCAACACCGCCAGGGATTCGTTGAATGCGGCCGCCTACATCATGGCCCGCTTTCATCCGCACAGGCGCGCGCCCAACGATGTCCCACAGCACCGATCCGATGCAGAGAATATCAGGCGTCGCAGCCACAGAAGTATCTTCAGTCACAGGTTTCATCGCACTGATCTGACATGTGCTTTGCAACGCGTCTAGTCCCCGGACTTGGCGAAGGCGTGCGAATCGGGCTATCTAGGAGGGCTGTCATATTTAGGTTGCCAAACATGAATACCGAACAAAGCCGCAAAGCGGCCCATAACAAACGTGTTCGCGCGTCACTCCTCGCCAAAGCTGCGCCTCTGTTCCGCGAAAAAGGCCCCGACGGGGTCGGCATAGACGAAGTGATGGGCCGCGCCGGACTGACCCGAGGCGCTTTTTACGCTCATTTTTCATCAAAAGAAGCGGTATTTCTCGAATCCCTGCATCAATCGACGCCGTTGCTGCAAAATCTTGAGCGGCGCGTATCCCAAGATCAGAAGGGTCTTCTGGCCGAAATGCGCGGCGTGTTCGACAATTACCTGTCGTCAAACAACCCGACACCGCAAGCGCTGCGCTGCACCTTGGCGGGTCTTGCGATGGATGTTGCGCGCTCTAACGACAATGCCCGCGCAACGTTTGAAGCGATCCAACTGGCCGTTCGTGTCGAGATGGCGCGCGGCCAAGACGTTCACCATGATGATGTGATCGTGCAGGCGGCGCTGGCACTTGCCGTAGGGTCAGCCGCCTTGGCAGCTGCCCAGAACACCGAAACAGGCCGCGCAGCAATATTACAGGCGGGACAAGCGGGCGTTCAGGATCTTCTCGACGGATTTGTTGCCGAGGCAGAGGCACCCGCCGCCCGCGTCACGCCCCCAGAGGTCTTTGTAAAAGCAGTCGAATCCGCGCTGCCAACGCGCGACGGCCCACCACCACGACCTGCCACATTGCCGCCATTGGCAGGGGAGCCCGTGGTCGCACCGTTGCGCCCGCAAATAGCCCCGCGCGCAATCGAGCCGGAAAGCACGGGCGTTTGGGCATGGTTGAAGCGCCGATTGCTCTGATCTGCACGCCAACCCTTGCGCCTTACGCATCCATGACGTAAGGCGCGCATACTTCACAGGCAGAGCTTGGGCCGCGCGGGGAAACATCCCGCAACGTCCGCCGGTTGAGGTCCGAGAAATCGGCCTCTGACGCTCTGCCGAGGCGCAAACCGGAAAGGAAACTTGGACATGGCGCTCCCTGAATTTACTTTGCGTCAGCTTTTGGAAGCTGGCGTACATTTCGGCCACCAGACTCAACGCTGGAATCCCCGAATGGCTCCGTTCATCTATGGTGATAAGAACGGCATCCACATCTTTGATTTAACACAGACTTTGCCAATGTTGGACGCTGCGTTGAACGCTGTGCGTGACACCGTTGCAAAGGGTGGTCGTGTGTTGTTCGTTGGCACCAAGCGCCAAGCTGCAGGCCCTGTGGCAGACGCCGCTGAGCGCTGTGCGCAGTATTACATGAACCACCGTTGGCTCGGCGGCACGTTGACCAACTGGAAGACAGTGTCGAACTCCATCAAGCGTCTCAAAGAGATCGACGAAAAGATGGAAACCGGTGCCGAAGGCATGACCAAGAAAGAACGCCTTGGCATGGAACGTGATCAAGGCAAGTTGCAATCCAGCCTTGGCGGCATTCGTGAAATGGGCGGCGTGCCTGATCTTCTGTTCGTCATCGACGTTAACAAAGAAGACTTGGCGATTGCCGAAGCCAAAAAGCTGGGCATTCCAGTTGTCGCGATTGTCGACAGCAACTGCTCGCCCGACGGCATCGACTATATCATCCCCGGAAATGACGACGCATCGCGTGCAATTGCGCTGTATTGCGATCTGATCAGCCGCGCTGCACTGGACGGAATGTCCGCACAGCTGGGCGCCGCTGGCGTCGATCTGGGCGAGATGGAAGCCGGCCTAGAGGAAGAAGTTGTGGCTGAGGCCGCTCCGGAAGCCGTCGCGGCACCTGCGGAGAGCTAAGTCGCTCAACAGGTTATGAAATTGTGACACGCCCGGGCTTAACTGCCCGGGCATTACCCAATTAAGGAGATACCAGGATGGCGATTACCGCTGCAATGGTTAAAGAACTGCGCGACACCACGGGTGCGGGCATGATGGACGCAAAAAAAGCGCTGACCGAAACAGGTGGCGATATGGAAACGGCCGTTGATTGGCTGCGCACCAAGGGCCTCGCAAAAGCCGCGAAAAAGTCCGGTCGGACCGCTGCTGAAGGCCTCGTGGCTGTCGCAGTCGACGGCGGCACGGCTGTTGCAATCGAAGTGAACTCCGAGACGGACTTCGTTGGAAAGAATGCAGAATTCCAATCCATGGTCTCAAGTTTTGCAAAAGCAGCCGTTGCGGTTGACGATGTTGAGGCGCTGAAAGCAGCCCTTATCGATGGCAAAGCAATCGGCGACATTCTGAACGCCAAGATCTCCACAATCGGCGAGAACATGACGCTGCGCCGGATGGCCAAAGTCACAGGCGATACCGTTGTGTCCTATGTGCACAACGCCGCCGCAGACGGCATGGGCAAAATCGGTGTGCTTGTTGCGCTGAAAGGTGCTGACAACGGAATTGGCAAGCAGATTGCCATGCATGTGGCCGCCGCAAACCCGGCCTCATTGTCGGAAGCGGATCTCGACCCGGCTGTGGTCGAGAAAGAGAAATCTATCCAGATGGACATCGCACGCGAATCCGGCAAACCAGAAGCGGTGATCGAAAAGATGATCGTTGGCCGCATGAAGAAGTTTCTGTCGGAAGTGACGCTTCTGAACCAGCAGTTCGTGGTAAATCCAGACGTGACAGTCGAAGCCGCTGCAAAAGAAGCTGGCGTCGAGGTTGTCGGCTTTGTGCGCATGGAAGTTGGCGAAGGTATCGAGAAAGAGACCGAAGATTTCGCCGCCGAAGTCGCAAAGACGATGAAGGGCTAAACAGCCTAAAATATGTTTGGGGAAGGGGCCTTAGGGCCCCTTTTTCATGTGCTGCATCAAGCTTTCAAATGTGCCGCCAAAGCCTCAATCGCCAGCTTATACGACATCACTCCAAAGCCTGCGATCTGACCAACTGCGACTGGCGCGATATGGCTGTGATGTCGGAACGCTTCGCGCGCATGGATATTTGACAGGTGAACCTCCACCGTTGGCAATTCAACCGACGCAATCGCGTCGCGTAGTGCGATGGACGTATGCGTGTAGGCGCCAGCATTCAGAACAATGCCCAGATGCGTGCCTTTCGCGCCATGAATCGCATCAATCAGTGCGCCTTCATGGTTCGATTGCACGCAAGTCACGCCGTATCCAAAGGCTTGCGCTGCATCGGCACACAGCGCTTCCACATCCGCGAGCGTCTCGCGCCCGTAGATTTCCGGCTGGCGTGTTCCCAGCAGATTAAGGTTCGGGCCATTCAGGATCAAAAGATCGGGCATGTTCAGTTTCCTTTTCTCCGTCCTAGCGAGATACACCCATCATTGTCGAGTGTTTGGTATTCAACGGGCAGTTTCGCATTCGAAGTTCATGCTGTAAGTGTATGTAAGTAAAGAGATGTGGGTCATTCTCAATAATGCACGTATTTAACATAATCATAATTATACGACATATACATGCATCCAATATGGCTATGGCAGCGCTGTCACCCAAAGGATTGTCGCGTCATCATCGCTGATTGAAATCACGTTATGCCCCATGGTGGCGTCGTAATACGCACTGTCCCCACGCCGCATTTCAATCGGCTCGTAGAACTCTGTAATCAGGCGGACCGCGCCGGTCAGCACATACAAGAACTCCTCGCCGTCATGGCGCACCCACCCGTCGAACTCGTCAAAGCTGCGCGCGCGGATGCGGGTTCGGTATGGCAGCATCGCTTTCTTGGTCAACGCATTTGCCAGCATCTCGTGCTCGTAGGTGGTCGTTGGATGCGCAGCACCCTGCCCGTCCAAAGTCGCACACAATCGCCCCGTGACCTGGCCGGCCTTTGGTGGCGTAAAAAGCTGCGGCACAGAGATGTCCAATCCGCTCGCTAATTTCTTCAGCGCATCGAAGGTCGGCGACATCTGCCCGTTTTCAATCTTGGACAAGGTCGAGCGCGCCAACCCGGCCTGCTTTGATGCCTGCTCTAGCGTTAACCTTCTTTCCTTGCGCAACGCCCGCACGCGCGCGCCAAGATCCAGCGGCTCGACCGCGGGCGATTCCCCGCTTTCGCGCGCTAGCTTAATCAGGCTCGGTTCTTCGATATCCTTGGTCATGTCGCGTTTGTGGCAGCAAACAATCGCCCTGTGCAATGCCAGACATCGACCCTCCGCGCCGCGCCCTTTGATTGACACGCCCACCACAAGGCTCCATTCAGATCGCGTCCCGAAAATAACAGCACAGGTCACCACATGATCAAACTCGACATCATTTCTGATCCTGTTTGCCCGTGGTGCTACATCGGCAAGACCGAACTGGACCGCGCCATTGCCGAGCGCCCAAATCACCCCTTCACAATCGAATGGCACCCCTACCAATTAAACCCTGCGATGCCCGCCGAGGGCATGGACCGCAAAGACTATCTCGAACACAAGTTTGGCGGTCGAGACGGGGCGCTTCGGGCCTATGCACCAATCTTGGAGCGCGCAGAAGCCCTTGATCTTGAGATAGATTTCGCAGCTATCACGCGCCAGCCGAACACGATGAACGCTCATCGTTTGATCCATTGGGCCGGGCTTGAAGGTCGCCAACAAGCCGTCGTTGCTGCGATTTTTCGGGCCTATTTCAACGACGGTGGTGACATCGGCGCGCCAAAGACGCTGTGCAAGATTGGCGAGGCCTGCGGTATGGATCCCGCTATGCTAGAGCGTCTGCTTGCAGCCGATGCCGACTTTGATGCGACCCGCGCGCGCGACACCCATGCCAGAGAGCGCGGCGTAACAGGCGTGCCCTGCTTTATCATCGCCAACGCCCATGTGCTGCAAGGTGCCCAACCAAAAGCCCTTTGGATTCAAGTCATTGATGAGCTTATCGAAAATATGAAAGACAACATAGATTGAGCGAGACTTCAAACTCCGTCACAGAGTCGCCCTCTAAACGTCTGGGACAAATCGAATTTATTGCCCTAATGGGCATACTCTTTGCATCCGTGGCTTTTTCCATCGACGCGATGCTGCCCGCCTTGCCGCAAATCGCCGCTGAGTTGATCCCTGCCGCGCCCAATTCCGCACAGCTAATCATCACATCCTTCATCATCGGCATGGGGATCGGGACTTTGCTGGCAGGCCCGCTCAGTGACAGTTTTGGCAGACGAACGATCATCGTTGTCGGCGCGGGTCTTTATGTCCTAGGCGCGGTCGTGGCTTGGGCGGGTCAATCCCTCGAAATGGTCCTGCTTGGCCGCGCCATCCAAGGCCTCGGGGCAGCCGGACCACGCGTTGTGGCGTTGGCCATCGTCCGCGACCTCTATGAAGGGCGCCAAATGGCGCGGATCGTGTCCTTCGCCATGATGGTGTTTACCTTGGTGCCCGCTGTTGCGCCCTTGATCGGTTCGCTGATCATCGCCGAGTTCGGCTGGCGTTCAATCTTCCCCGCATTCATCATATTCTCAGTGTTATCCGTCGGCTGGCTGGTCCTTCGCCAGCCCGAAACACTGCCAAAATCCAAGCGACGCCCCTTCTCTTTCGCCCCATTTCGACGCGCCGTCATCGAAGTGATGTCGCACCGCGCCGTGGCCCTCAGCATTGCGACGCAAACGCTCATCTACGGGATGCTTTTCGGTGCAATCGCGTCGGTGCAGCCAATCTTCGACATTACCTTCAACCGCGCCGAAGCGTTTCCCTACTGGTTCGGGGCGCTCGCGTTAATATGTGCCATTCCAAGCTTAGTTAACGCGGCCATCGTCGTCCGTTTTGGCATGCGTCGCCTGATCCGAACCGCGCTGCTGGTGCAGTGTCTTATATCCGCCGTCGCACTCTTGGCGATGACAGCCCTGCCCTTCGGAATTGATGCGCAATTCTTCATCTACTACATTTGGACTGTCTGCCTTTTCAGTATGTTAGGCTTCACAATCGGCAACCTAAACGCGCTTGCGCTACAGCCCATGGGGCACATTGCGGGCACGGCCAGCTCGGTGATGAGTGCAACCGCAACCCTGCTAGGGGGTGCGCTTGGGGCCCCATTGGGCCTGGCATTTAATGGCACCCCGATCCCGCTGGCCGCAGGCATTCTGGTGCTGGGGCTGATCGCATGGGGCCTCATGAGGATCATGCCCGAGACGTTGGATTAGGCTTTCTTTCGCACCGCTTTGACCTCAGCAGCAAGATCGCGTGCAATTGCAAAAGCCCCTTTGATCTTGTCGCTGTCCTTGCCCCAGTCGCGCCCGACAATAATCTTATTATCCTTAACTTTCGCCAAGCCCTTCTGGGCCTGGATGAAGCTAACAAGCCCCGCGGGATTTGCGAATTTGTCGTTGTGAAACTGAATCACGGCTCCTTTGGGGCCACCATCAAGCCGTGCGATACCCGCGCGCTTACACATCGCCTTGATCCGAACCACAACCAGTAAGGTGTTGATCTCCTTAGGCAGTTTTCCGAATCGATCTATCAATTCCGCAGCAAAACCTTCCAGTTCCACCTTCGTCGATAGATGCGAAAGGCGTCGGTAGAGGCCAAGGCGAACATCCAGATCGGACACATATTCGGCCGGGATAAGCACAGGCACACCAAGGTTAATGCTTGGTGCCCATTGGTCATCGGTCGAGGTCAAACCGTCCATCGCGCCAGACCTGATCTGCGCAATCGCGTCCTCAAGCATGGACTGGTAAAGTTCATAGCCAACGTCTCGGAACTGGCCGGACTGCTCGTCGCCAAGCAGGTTCCCTGCCCCGCGAATGTCCAGATCCTGACTGGCCAACGTAAATCCGGCCCCGAGCGTGTCGAGACTGGACAGCACTTTCAAACGCTTTTCCGCCGTCGCGGTTAACTTCACGCGCGGTTTGGTCGTCAAATAGGCGTAAGCTCTTGTTTTTGAACGCCCCACGCGTCCCCGGATTTGGTAAAGCTGGCTCAAGCCGAACATATCAGCGCGGTGAATGATCATCGTATTCGCAGTCGGAATATCGAGGCCCGACTCGACGATTGTTGTTGCTAGCAGCACATCATACTTGCCGTCGTAAAAGGCGTTCATGCGGTCATCAAGCTCGCCCGCAGCCATCTGCCCGTGGGCCGTGATCACAGATATTTCTGGCACCTGTTCACGTAAAAACTCTTCAATTTCAGGCAGATCACTGATGCGTGGGACGACATAAAAGCTTTGGCCACCCCGGTAGTGTTCGCGCAATAGCGCTTCGCGGACCGTGACAGCATCAAACTCGCTGACATAGGTGCGAATGGCCAGGCGATCGACAGGCGGCGTCCCAATAATCGATAAATCACGCACCCCGGATAGCGACAATTGTAAGGTCCGAGGGATAGGCGTTGCTGTTAAGGTTAAGACATGGATGTCGCTGCGCAATTCTTTCAGACGCTCTTTGTGACTGACGCCGAAATGCTGCTCTTCATCAATGATCAGAAGTCCCAGATTCGCGAACCTGATTTGTTTTGCCAAGAGCGCATGGGTTCCGATTGCGATATCGACAGATCCGGCTGCGAGCCTTGCCCGCGTATCTGTCGCGGACTTGGCAGAGATGAAGCGCGACAGCGGCCGAATTTCTAACGGAAAGCCTCGGAAACGCTCCGTAAAGCTTTGATAATGCTGTCGGGCAAGCAAGGTTGTTGGCGCAATGACGGCCACCTGAACCCCTGATAAGGCCGCAATAAACGCCGCACGCATTGCAACTTCAGTCTTACCAAAGCCCACATCACCACAGATCAGCCGGTCCATCGGTTGGCCCGAAGACATGTCTGTGATCACGTCATGGATCGCCGATAACTGGTCATCGGTTTCCTGATACGGGAAGCGTGCCGCAAAATCTTCCCACATCTCAGGTGGCGGCTCTAGCACGGGCGCTCGGCGCAACGCGCGCTCGGCAGCGATGCGGATCAAACGGTCCGCCATCATGCGAACCCGCTCTTTCAGGCGCGCTTTCTTGGCCTGCCAAGCCCCACCGCCGAGCTTGTCCAGAAGCCCTTGATCTTGCCCGAACCTTGATAAAAGCTCAATGTTTTCAACGGGAAGGTAAAGCCTATCTCCGCCCGCATATTCCAGATGCAGGCATTCATGAGGGGCACCTGCGGCGGTCACGGTCTCCAGCCCCTTATAGACGCCGACGCCGTGATCTACGTGAACGACAAGGTCGCCGAGGCTAAGGCTATTGGCCTCCTGCAAGAAATTCTCGGCCCGCCGCGTGCGTTTGGGCGCGCGGATCAGGCGATCTCCAAGCACATCCTGCTCTGAGATCACGGTTAACGCGCGACCTCCCTTAAGGTTAACCTCGAACCCCTGTTCCAGGTTCCAGACCAGCGCAAACACGCCTCGTTTGGGCAAGTCACGCAGGTCTTTGCCCTCAAGCACTTCTGGCAATCCATGGTCTTCCAGCAAGCCGATCAGGCGCTCACGCGCGCCCTCGGACCACGAGGCAAGAACAACAGGACCACCTTCAGACTTTACTTTAATATATGCGACCAAAGCATCGAAAAGGTTTACATTTTCCAGCTTTCGCTCAGAGGCAAAGCTGCGCCCTATCCGCCCTCCAACATCGAGAACACTCAATCCCGTTGCTTGGGGCAATGGGGCCAACTGAACCAAACGGTGCGCGCTAAGGGCCGCGTTTAGCTCTGCCTCGTTAAGGTAAAGCAGTCCCGGTGGACACGGTTTGTAAACGGTATCGAGCCTGCCTTTTTGCCCCATCGCCAAGCGCCGGGTCTCGTATTGGTCCTCGATCCCGTCCCAACGCGCGAGGTGCGCCGCGACGAACTGGTCATCCAGCACGATTGTCGCGCCGGGCAGATAGGCCATAAGCGGCTCGAGCCCGTCATGAAAAAACGGTAGCCAATGCTCCATTCCGGCCTGCTTACGTCCGGCGCTGATCGCCTCATAAAGCGGATCGTCACTGCCAGCCGCCCCAAATTCTATCCGGTAGTTTTGCCGAAAGCGCGTGATCGACGCCTCGTCCAGCACCACTTCGGACACGGGCGACAACTCGATCCGATCAAGACTGCCTGCGCTGCGCTGTGTCTCAGGATCGAAACGGCGCATCCCATCCAGAACGTCACCGAAAAAATCCAAACGCACGGGCTTAGTATGGCCCGGCGGGAACACGTCAATCAAACCACCGCGCAGCGCAAAATCGCCCCGTTCAACCACATTTGGGGCCTGCACGAAGCCCATACGCGCCAAAAAGCCGCGCAATGCGCCTACATCGACCTGCGTTCCGACCTCCAAACCAAAGCTCGATTGGCGCAACAAGTCTGGCGCTGGCACCCTTTGGCTTATGGCATTCAAAGTGGTTAACACGATCAATCCACCAGATGGCATCGTGGCCAATTGCGCCAAGACCGCCATGCGCGCGGCTGAGACATCGGCGTTTGGCGAGACCCTATCATAGGGCAAACAATCCCATGCTGGGAACTGCAAGACGGCCTGGGCGGGATCCCAAACAGCCAATGCCTTCGCCATCGCATCTAGGCGTTTGTCATCGCGCAAGACCACCAAGACAGCGCTACTGCTCGCCTCAATCTCGCGCAACACCATTAGGGCATCGACGCCTTCAGGCGCACCAGACAAGGTGACGGTCGCGCGGCGCGCGCCGGGTGTGGAAGATGGGGTCAAAGCCATGCAGGCGCACTTACCGCGCAGCGGTCCCGTGTCAACCGCCCTATCCCGACGTTAAGGTTAACCACCTAGGACGGACGCATTCATCGTTTGGAAAATGCCCCAGAAGGCGGTCACGAAAATGGACACAAAACCAATGACTTGCGTGACAAGGCGATGCTTGCGCAAGCGCCGTATCAGATCGAGCCCGTAGGAATCTTTCTCATGCACCAACCGCGCGGTGCGCTGTGCGACAACATTAACCAAGGTAAACGGCAGGGCGAGAAAAAACAGCGCCTGACACACCTCAACACCATAAAGGAACCCCAAAAGTCCAAGCGTGCTTAACACGGTCGCGGCCACGCCCGTCAGAATGACACCGGCGGCGCCTGTGAATTGCAAAAGACGATTGGCGTTAATGCGGGCGAGCGCCTCAACATCCTCCATCGCTTGGCCGCCGTTTCGCGCGGCGCGTTGGACCAAATCGAACGGCACGCCGATCACAAAATGGCTCATCACCGACCAAAACACGGCCAAGACAATCCAGAACCACATGGAACTGAACGAATGGGTGTCGATCAACAGAAACACTGTCTCGAAAATATCCAATCGGCCTGCCCTTGCTGCCAAATCCATTTGCGCGCTCTCTTGGCACGTCATTGCGCAGACAATAAGGCCGATCCAGCGCACATGCCAGTGCCAGCTTGCGACTTGAGCGCACCTGCGTTTCGTGCCAGCCATACCAGACAGTTTCAAGAAAGGCGCAAACGATGCTACCGACCCAAGGCCCTTTCCCGATCACGCGGTTTCGCCGCATGCGCGCAACCCCTGCGCTGCGCGCGCTTAGTCGCCAAACGACGTTAACGGTTGATGATTTCATCTGGCCCGTTTTCGTGCGCGACGGCGAAAATATTGTAGAGCCGGTGTCGTCCATGCCCGGCGTTAATCGTCTTTCGATAGACAAACTGGTGGACGCCGCTGCCGAAGCTGCAGAGCTCGGCATCCCCGCGATCTGCATCTTCCCTTATATCGATCCGTCTTTAAAAACAGAGCTTTGCGAGGAAGCTTGGAACCCCGACAATCTGTCCAACCGCGCGATCCGCGCGATCAAGGCGCAGGTTCCGGGCATCGCCGTGATGACGGATGTCGCACTCGACCCCTATAACGCGAACGGTCATGACGGCATCGTCCGCGAGGGCATTATCGTTAATGACGAGACCGTCGAGGCGTTGGTCAAAATGGCGCTCGCGCAAGCCGATGCCGGTGCAGATATCTTAGGGCCATCGGACATGATGGATGGACGGATCGGGGCGATGCGCGCAGCACTCGAGGCCGCTGGCCACCAAGACGTCACCATCCTGTCTTATGCCGCAAAATATGCCAGCGCCTATTACGGGCCTTTCCGCGATGCGGTCGGAGCATCCGGCGCTTTGAAGGGCGACAAGAAAACCTACCAGATGGATCCCGGCAATTCGGATGAAGCGCTGCGCCTGATCCAACGCGACCTCACCGAAGGGGCCGATATGGTGATGGTCAAGCCCGGCATTGCCTATTTGGATATATGTCGGCGTGTCAAAGATACGTTTGGCGTGCCGACCTATGCCTATCAAGTCTCTGGCGAATACGCGATGATCGAGGCCGCTGCTGCCAACAGTTGGATCGATGGTGATAAGGTGATGATGGAAAGCCTCATGGCGTTCAAACGCGCCGGATGTGACGGGATTCTCACTTATTTCGCGCCGCGCGCCGCCAAAGCGCTGCGCAATCAGTGAATTGTCGCCGATGGCACAGCAGAGGCAGGTTTTCCTTCGCGTGACAGTCAGGCCTTGATCTAGTAGTCTGTGGATAACTGCCCGACAGAGGCAGCAACGAGGCATTTACATGAGGTCGAGCGGATGACTGAATATATGACACGGCGTACAGTATTGGCTGGCGCAGGCGCGACAGTGTTGGGCGCGGCAGGATGCACCTCAGTGCAAGGAAGCGCGCAACGAGGTCAGCGTATCGACCAGCGCGTCGATGCCGCACTGAATTATCTCTACACGAATGTCGACGGCTCCCGCGCCTTAGCTGATCGAGCCTCTGGCATTTTAGTGATGCCTTTGGTGACCGAGGCTGGGTTTGGCATTGGCGGTTCCTACGGGCGCGGCGCATTGCGCGTCCAGCAAACCACTGTCGACTACTACTCCGCCGCGTCGGGCAGTTTCGGCTTCCAGATTGGGGCGCAGCAATACGCCCATGCGCTGTTTTTCATAACCGACGAGGCGCTCGAAGCTTTCCGTGCCTCCAACGGGTTCTCGGTCGGCGGCGATCTGGAATATGCCCTAACCAACCGTGGCGGCGCGCTGACGGCAGACTCGACGACCGTGCGACGCCCGGTCATTGCGATCATTTTCGGACAAGCGGGGTTGATCGCTGGCGCCACCTTGGAAGGCACCAAGTATACGCGAATTTTCCCTTAGATCCGGCGTTAACCTTACCCAAAAACGTGATCGCGCCGCCCCTTTGACACAGGCGGCGCAAAAGCATAGCACAATCCTCTAATCCACCGCCCTTTGCCGTCTGAGGTGCCATGCCCACCGTCTTCCGCTGGCTCGTCCGGCTCTTTCTGGCCTGCTTAACGTTGTCGGTGCTCGTGCTGTTTGGCGTTTACTATTTCGCCAGTCGGTCCCTGCCCGACTACGATGCACAGGTCACGGTCGATGGCCTTTCGGCGCCTCTGGAAATTGTCCGCGACACCGCCAATGTGCCTCATATCTTGGGCGCGACCGACGCTGACAGCTTCTTCGGGCTTGGATATGTCCACGCCCAAGATCGTTTGTGGCAGATGACGGTGATGCGTCGCACGGCCCAAGGCAAACTGTCCGAGATTTTTGGCGCACAAACCGTGCGCGTTGATGCGCTTATGCGGCGGCTCGACATTGCCGGGGTCGCGCGCAGCTCAGTCGCGGTGCAATCGCCGGATGCGTTGACAGCGCTTGAGGCCTATGCCGCCGGGGTTAACGCGCGGATCAATCAGGTTAACAGCCAAGCGCTTGGTCGTGGTGCGCCAGAGTTCTTTCTGTTTCCGCCCGAAATCTCGCCTTGGCAGCCCGAGGATTCGCTCGCCATCTTGAAACTAATGGCGTTGCAACTGACCGACCACCTGCCAAACGAGGTTCTGCGCGCCCGAACCTCCCTCGCCTTGCCTGCTGAACGCGTCCTCGACATTCTCCCCGACGCCCCCGGCGATGGTGTGATGGCCCTGCCCGATTACGCGTCCCTTGTGCCTGGTCTTAACCGTGATTTGGCCTTCGCAACCCCAGATGCGTTGCTAAGTCCCGACCGCTTCCACCCGGTGCCACGTCCGGGAAAAGGTGGCGCATCAAATGCTTGGGCCGCAGCCCCAACGCGCGTCGCCTCCGGTGGCACGCTTCTGGCCAATGATCCACATCTGGAACTGACCGCACCTGCCATCTGGTATTTGGCGCGCATTAACCTTGCCTCAGGCGGCATCATTGGCGGTACGATTCCCGGCCTGCCCTTGATGCTTGTCGGTAGATCGAGCCTGTTTGGGTGGGGCGTGACAGCGTCTTATGTGGACGACCAAGACGTAATTTTGGAACGTCTGGATCCTGCACAGGCGGGCAACTACCTTGCCCCCACCGGCAGCACAGCGTTTGAGACCCGCAGATCTGTGGTTAATGTCGCAGACGCTGCCCCCGTCACATTAACCTTAAGATGGAGTGCGAATGGCCCTATCTTAACGGGTTCAGACTTCGATCTAAATGTGATTACGCCTGAAGGTCACGTGCCTGCGCTGGCTTGGACCGGTCTTGACGCAAACGACACCTCATTCAGCGCCGTCTTTGCGATCATGCAAGCTGGGTCCGTCCCGGGCGCGATGGCTGCAGGCCGCGATCACATTGCCCCCGCCGTTAACCTTATTTTGGCGGATAAAACGCGGGTTGGACTTCAGGTCATCGGGAGGCAGCCCAGCAGGTCTGTAAATCATCGCTCTGAAGGTCGCCTTCCAACCTTTGGAACTGAAAGCGAAAATCTCTGGTCGGGGTATCGTCCTTACTCAGACAATCCACGTGTGCTCTCCCCGGTCAGCGGAGTGGTTGGCAACACCAACAATCGCACCGTAGACCGTCCATTTCCCGGCCATCTGTCCCATCATTGGGGTGACACACAACGGATCCAACGATGGAGCCGCTTGATGCAGGCGCGCGAGGTCCATACCCGCGATAGCTTCATTGAAGCGCAGCTCGATATCGTTAGCCCCGCAGCGCGCACCCTGCTGCCCCTGATCGCGCGTGATCTGTGGTTCGCCGATGAGGCCGCGCCGCGCGGAACACCCGAGCGGCTTCGCCAAGATGCGCTGCATCTGTTGGCCGATTGGAACGGTGCCATGAACGAGCATCTGCCCGAGCCGTTGATTTATGCCGCCTGGGTCCGACAGCTAAACCAACTGCTTATCCGCGATGCCCTGGGCCCGCTTGCTGACGCCTACGCGATACCCAACCCCTTGTTTATAGAGCGTGTTTTCCGCGATACCGATGGCGCATCCATCTGGTGCGACCTCAGCCAATCCAGCCGAGACGAAAGCTGCCCAGAGATCGCGCGCCGCGCTCTAGACGCCGCACTGATTGAGCTGTCCGAGGCTTATGGGCCCGCAATTGCAAGCTGGCGCTGGGGCGATGCGCATCAGGCGACCCACGATCACCAAGCCCTTGGCGGGCTGTCTTGGCTTGGTGGCGTGGTTAACATCCGCCAGTCAACCAGCGGCGGCGACCATACATTAATGCGCGGACAAACAAGTGGTGACGGGCCTGAGCCGTTCTTGAACACCCACGCGGCGGGCTATCGCGGTGTCTATGACTTCAACGATCCAGACAGTTCGCTGTTCGTGATCGCCACCGGACAATCAGGCCACCCCCTGTCACGGCACTATGATGACTTGGCAGAATTCTGGCGTCGCGGCGAATATGTGCGCATGTCGCTCGATACCGATCTCGCCCGCGCGGGTGCCACAGGCATCACGGTTCTGAATCCAATAAGCCAATAATTATCAAGCTTGTGCAAGTCGACCTTAAGCCATCGCTTGAAAGGTGGATTTCTGCGCTGGTGTCCATTCTACAAGAAAGTGCGCGCCAGAATCATCCGAGCGCTCTTCTAGGACGAGTGATTTCTCAAACAACCAAGCCCGCCGCTTTGCGTCTTTCCAACCAAGAAACACCCGGTCCCGGCTGACGGCAGGTTTGATCCGCTCAGAGATTGCCTCCACCAGCGCCTCAATCCCACTGCCATCTATCGACGAGATCACCTGAACCTCGTCACGCCGCGCGGCCACTTGGGCCAAACTTTCCCGAGCGTCCGGTTCAAGCAGATCGGACTTGTTCCAAACCTCGATCACCGGAACGCCTTCACCAACCCCGAGTGTTTCCAGAATCTGGCGTACATCTTCTGCCTGCTCATCACTTTGCGGATGAGCGATATCGCGCACGTGACAGATCAAATCTGCGGCCAACACCTCTTCCAGAGTTGCGCGAAAAGAGGCAACCAACTCAGTCGGCAAATCAGAGATAAACCCGACCGTATCAGATAAGATAATATCGGTCCCATTTGACAGCTGTACCGACCGCATCGTCGGGTCAAGCGTGGCAAAAAGCATGTCCTTGGCCATGACAGAAGCGCCGGTCAACAGGTTGAAAAGCGTAGATTTTCCGGCGTTCGTATAGCCAACAAGCGCCACGATCGGAAACGGCACTTTGGCGCGCGCGGCCCGGTGCAATTCACGGGTCTTAACCACACGCGAAAGCTGGCGGCGCAGCCGAATAGCCGCATCATCAATCGCGCGCCTGTCTGCCTCGATCTGCGTCTCGCCCGGGCCACCGACAAAACCAAGTCCGCCGCGTTGACGCTCAAGGTGGGTCCAAGACCGCACCAACCGCGTGCGCTGATAGCTCAGTGCCGCCAGTTCAACCTGCAACACACCTTCACGCGTGGCAGCGCGATCCGCAAAGATCTCAAGGATTAACCCTGTTCGATCGAGGATCTTAACCTTCCAGATCTTCTCTAAATTTCGCTGCTGCACCGGCGTCAACGGCCCATCAATCAAGACCAACTCAACGTCGTTCTCTTTTAGGCGCGTGCCCAGCTCTTCCACCTTACCCGACCCAAACAGGTATCCCGGCTGTGGTTTGGAAAGTCGCACAACTTCAGAGCCTTGCACATCAAAGCCGGGCAATGCCTCAGCCAATGACACAGCCTCTTCAAGCGCGAAACCGGGATCTCGGCGCGATCTGTTATTGGTTAATTCGGGATGGATCACCCAGCCGCGCGTGATCTGCGGGCCATGATCTTGGAACTGGGTCAGATCAGTCCTCGCCCTCATAAAGACTAATGGGTTGGGTCGGCATCACGGTCGAAATCGCGTGCTTATAAACCAACTGGCTTTGACCATCTCGGCGCAAAAGCACGCAAAAATTGTCAAACCAAGTGATAACACCCTGAAGCTTAACGCCATTAATCAAGAACACTGTGACCGGAACCTTTGTCTTTCGGACATGGTTCAGGAACGCATCTTGGAGATTCTGTCGGTCATTTGCCATAGGTCTTGCGCCTTCTGTCCTGTCTCCGGGTGCCGTCACCTCTGCGGGTGCGTGCATGCACGATAATATCCTTTCGCGCCAATGATTCCAGAGCCAATATCAATGTTTTAGTGGCAAATCCGCTCAGGGGCGCCAAAAATCAGGGTTAAGCAGCGCAATTATGGCCAGCGTCTCCAGCCGACCCAATACCATCGCGGCCGCAATGATTAATTTTGCGGCGTCCGGCAGCGCTGCATAAGAGATCGGCGCGCCGCCTGCAATCAGCGCCACCGGCCCCGTCGTCGATAGGGCAGAGACCGCCAAAATCACTGCATCCTCAAACCCCAGGCCAGCGGCCGCCAAACCCGTCATCACAACCGCAATCGACAGCGCGAATATCATGAAAAATACCCAAGCAATCGACGCCCCTTCCCGGCGCATGCGACGTGCCATTTGCCCCTGCCCTCCCACGGACGAGGGATGCACCAATCGGTCCATCTCTCTCAACCCGTGCTTGTAGAGCGCGTAGACCCTCAGCAACTTCACGCCTCCCGCCGTGGTCGCCACGCCGCCGCCCATCACAGCCATTCCCGCCAATAAGAAGCCGGGTGTCCCAAGGCCCGACCAATCGCGCGCCGTCGACCAATATTGCGATTCAAATCCGGTCGTTGTCAGGAATGAGGCAACAGTAAAGATGCCACCCCAAAGTGCTGGCAGCGCTTGCGGGTCTAAGGTTTCATCAACATCCCATGCGCCAAAAAAATGCCTTAAAAACAACATTAAGGGCAAGCCAAGTATAAGAAGTGCTGCCAAACGCAGCTCTCTATCTGACGCCATTAGCCCCCACATGGGCGCGCTGAATCCACCCAGAAAACTGCGCCGTGTAAGCGCGAATATGAAGAAGACAAAGATCAGCACTTCGCCACCAATCCCGCCGGGACTTTCCGCAAAACTCGGCAAGGATGTGATCCCGCTTGTGGCAATCGTGGACATGGCATGGATCGCGGCAATCGCCGGTGGATCGCTTGCCAAGACCAACAAAAGCCACAGCATGACAGTCAGGCCCGCATAGACTGGAAACAACCTTAACGTGTATCGAAGTAGCCGTGCAGTGGGGTCAATATCATCGCGCACATCGCGGCGCATCGCGCCAGTTCCCGCCTCTTGGGCAGAGGTCACTTCAAACCCACCCAAGGTCATCGGTGCAAGGATGGCAAAGGCCGTTATCCAGATCAAAAAACCGCCCATCCAGCCGACCAAAGCGCGCCAGATGTGGATGGCAAGCGGCAAGCGCGTGGCTTCAAAAACCGTGGCACCCGTGGTGGTTAATGACGACACCATTTCAAAGTAAACGTTAAGAAATCGGGTGTTCGGCACGGCCTCGGCGAATGGCACCGCAAGCATAATCGGCAACACGGTAAACGTCGCGACCAAAGCCAATAAGTGTGATCGAGCACCGTTCTGTGGCTGATATCGCGCAGTCGCCAGGCCAACTAAGGCCGTCAACGTCAAAAACAGGATTGCCCCATAGAAAAACGGGCGCGCTGTGGCGAAGTCCTCGACAGCCAAGGCAACCAAGGCAGGCACAATCATCGCCGCCGCACCAATCCCGGAAAGCAGCACTATCAGTGGCAGTCGCAGAACCGCCTGCATCAGAAAAAATCGATTGAAACTTGGAAAAGGCGTTCAACTTCAGGCACATCCGCCGCTAGGCTAAAGATCACCAATACATCGCCTTCCAGCACTCGCAAGCCACCTGTAGGCTTGAGAATCTTATCGCCGCGCGCCAATGATCCAACAAGAACACCTTCTGGGAAATCAATCTCTCGAATTTCCTTGCCCGCCATTGGCATTGTGGACAGCACCTGCGCCTCGATCACCTCCGCCTCAGCATCGCCGAGCGAATATACCCCTCGCACCCGTCCATGCCTGACATGCCGCAGAATCGAACTGACGGTCGTCGCGCGAGGGTTAATATAGGCGTCAATTTCCAGTGGCCCGAGCAACGGAACAAGGCTTGGATCGTTAAGAAGCGCGATGGTCATAGCTGAGCCGGCTGATTTTGCCCGAACCGCCGCCAACAGATTAACCTTGTCATCGTCCGTTACGGTTAACACAGCATCGGCGCGCTCGATATTGGCCTCGGTCAGCAGCTCCATATCGAGGCCATCGCCATTCAGCACAATCGTGCGCTCAAGCGCATCCGCCGCACGTTCTGCTGTCGCGCGATCCCGCTCGATTATCTTGACCCGCACCCGATCCGTGCGTTGCTCTAGACGTTTGGCAACTGCAAGGCCGACATTTCCGCCGCCTATGATGATGATGCGATTCTGTTTTTTTGACGTCTTTCCAAATATTTCCAGCGTGCGGTTGATGTCCTCGGTTGGTGTAATCAGATATATCTGATCATCCGCAAACAGCTGATCGCCCGGCTCCGGTGCAAAAAGAACACCTTCCCGGCGCACCCCGACAACGATTGTTCTCAGCGTCGAAAACAGATCACTAAGTTGGCGAAGTGGTGTTGCAAGAACCGGGCAATCTTCATCAAGAATGATGCCCATTAACCTTACCCGATCTTCCAAGAAGCTTTCGGTATCGAAGGTCGCCGGGGCCGAGAGGCGCTGCAAAGCTGCCTCGGCAACCTCACGCTCAGGGCTGATCACAACGTCAATTGGAAGGTGATCGCGGCGATACAGGTCGCTGTAAATCGCGTTCAAATAGGACTGCGCGCGCAACCGTGCAATCTTGCGTGGCACCCCAAACACCGAATGCGCGATCTGGCAAACGACCATATTCACTTCATCTGAATAGGTCGCGGCAATGATCATCTCCGCGTCGGCAGCACCCGCGGCTTCAAGAACATCGGGATAGGACGCGAATCCGGTAAGTCCTTGAACATCCAAGGATTCTGTCGCCCGCCTCACGAGGTCTGGGTTATTATCCACGACCGTTACATCGTTGCGTTCCCCGCTCAGATGTCGCGCGATCTGCCAGCCGACCTGCCCTGCGCCGCAAATGATGACTTTCATGACTGGCCTCCGCGCCCGCCTCCAACAAACCTTTGGTGACAGAGCGTCCCGCTAGGGTCAATCGGCCTGAGCCTCGCCAGTCGCATCGTCAGCCTCAGCAATCTGCGCAACACGCGCACCCGATTTCGCGCTGGTCACCACGCCGAGGGACTTCAACTTCCGGTGCAGCGCGCTGCGTTCCATCCCAACAAAGTTCGCAGTTCGTGAAATATTTCCGCCAAATCGGTTAATCTGCGTCATCAGGTATTCGCGCTCAAAAAGCTCGCGCGCCTCTCGCAATGGCAGGGCCGCCAATGCCCCGGTGACAAGGGCTTGGCCACCCTCACTGCTGCTCTCGACCGTGCCAGGCAATTCGCTCGCGGAAATTTCGTCGCTTTCACCGCCAAGGATCAAGACACGCTCGATCACGTTTTTCAGCTGACGGACATTGCCCGGCCATTCCATCGTTTGCAGCAGAGCAACCGCATCTTCGCTGAGAACCCGCATGGGAAGGCCCTGCATTTGATTGAACTCCGTGATGAAGTGCGCTGCAAGTAAAGGAATATCTTCACGTCGATCCCCAAGCCCCGGCACCTGCATCGGAACCACGTTCAGGCGATGATAAAGCTCTTGGCGGAACCGTCCGCCCTCAATTTCGGCCTGCAAATCGCGGGTGGTCGACGAGATAACGCGCAAATCGACCTGCACCAAGGCAGTGCCCCCGACGCGCTGGAATTTTTGGTCGACCAGAACGCGCAGGATCTTCGATTGGGTGCCAATCGGCATGTCGGCGATTTCATCGAAGTAGACGACGCCACCATTGGCCTGCTCTAGCAAGCCCGGCTCCACACTGCGGTCGCTGCGCTCGCGTCCAAACAAAACCTCTTCCATCCGATCTGGCGCAATTGCAGCGGAATTTACAGTGACAAACGGCGCGTCCGAGCGGTCGGAATTGGCATGAATATAACGAGCCGCCAGTTCCTTCCCGCATCCACCGGGGCCAGTCAGCATAACGCGGCCATTAGAGCGGGTAACCTTATCTAGGTTACTTTTCAGAACCTTAAACGACGGAGATAATCCAATCATATCCGCAAGACCGGAGCCCTGCTGGCGCAAACTCACATTCTCGCGGCGCAGCTTGGACGTTTCCATTGCGCGCCGGATCACCACGAGAAGCTGGTCAATATTGAAAGGCTTAGGGATAAAATCATAAGCGCCTTGCTTGATCGCAGCGACAGCAATCTCGATGTTTCCGTGGCCCGAGATGATCACCACAGGCACCTCAGGCCAATCGCGCTTGACCGTCTTGAGGATATCAATGCCGTCCATTGCGCTGTCTTTAAGCCAGATATCGAGAATCATTAGCCCAGGTGGCTTGCCCGTCACCTCGGCCATGCATTCCTCAGAATTGGCGGCGACCCGCGTCGTATAGCCTTCGTCGCGCAGGATATCGGCAATGAGAACGCGGATGTCTTTCTCGTCGTCTACAATCAGAATGTCGCTCATATCTGCTCGTCTTTCCAATGTCTTAGGTTATGCTGCAGCACTTTTACCGGGTGCACGAGGCAGCGTGATTACAGCCTTTGCGCCGCGATGCGTGCTTTTGCCGAAAGGCTCGGCCTGCACCAATGCAAGCGAGCCGTCGTGTTCTTCAATAATCTTGCGCACGATCGGCAGGCCAAGTCCTGTGCCTTTCTCGCGCGTTGTCACATATGGCTCAAACAGCGCGGCGATGTCTTGCGGCAGCCCGATGCCGTTGTCGGAGATCGTTAACATTAGCGCATCCTCGCTAACAGATAGGCCAACACGTATCTCAGGTTCAAAATCCGAATCGCCTTTTTCGCGTCTACTTTCAATAGCTTCCCCGGCATTCTTAATTAAGTTTGTCAACGCCTGACCCATCATTGTGGAATCGAGCTCCGCCATCAACGGGTCCATCGGAAGATCGGCCTCGATCAATACATCCGCCTGACCCGCACGCTGCAAGACCACCGCATCACGCACCAGCGCACCAAAATCGACCAATCTGCGTTCCGGCTCGGGCATTCTGGCGAACTTTGAAAACTCATCAACAATGCGCCGCAGATCACCCGTTTGGCGAACAATGACATCGGTCAGCTCGGCAAGCGACGTGGCTTCATCCCCTACCAATGGGCTGAATTTGCGTTTCAATCGCTCGGCAGAAAGCTGAATTGGGGTTAACGGGTTTTTGATCTCATGCGCAATCCGCCGCGCAACATCCCCCCAAGCCGCCATCCGCTGCGCAGACACCAAGTCCGTGACATCGTCAAAGGTGATCACAGTGCCCTCATTCGCGCCGGACGCATTTTGCCGGCGGGCCATGCGCACCAATAGCGACTCGGTATGACCGCGCCTTGTCACCCGGAGTTCTTCTTGCGCGGTATTGCGTTTTCCTCTCTGAAGTTTTTCTAATAATCCTTCAAATTCAGGAACTTGCTTCGCCAACATCTCGCCGTGCAGGGTCGCACCTGTCAGATCAAGCAACACGCGCGTTGATTTATTTACAAAATCGATCCGCCCATCGGCATCCAGGCCAATCACGCCAGCGGTGACAGACCCGAGCACACTATTGAAAAGGCGCTGACGCTCTTCGATCTCGTTGGTGTTCTTTAACAGGGCGTCTCGTTGCCCGGCCAATTGAGTTGTCATTTGGTTAAAGGACCGCCCAAGCATCGAGATTTCGTCATCTCCGGCGCTAATCGCCACTTTGGCCGAAAAATCGCCCGCTCCGACGCGTTGTGCTGCGCCTGCAAGCCGACCGATTGGGCGCGCAAGGCGTTCAGCAAACCAAAGCCCGAGCCAAATTGCCGCCAAGATCAAGATAACCGCAAACCCTAGATACAAAAGGCCGAACTCAAACAGCAGCCTGCCCCGATCGCTTTCGAGCTGTTGGTAAAGCGCAATGGTTTCTTGCGTCTCGTCCAGTAGCGTCAGGATCTCGCCATCCACATCGCGGCTGACATAAAGCAGGCGGTCAACATAGGCTTCCAACGCAATCAAGACACGGAATTCGTCGTTTTCCCAATCTTGAATAATCACCGTTTCACCCGAAAGGGCTCGGTTAATTTCCTCTAGGGATGGGCGTTCAAAATCAAATAGATAGCTGCGTTCACCCCGCACGCGCAGCGCCCCGGAACTGTCCACCAAATAGGCTTCGCGCAGCCCCCGCTGGATACGGTTTTGGCCTTGCGTTAGCATTTGTCGCAAATCGCCATCGCTCAGGAATACCGTCGCCTGCCCGGCGAGATCGAGCGCAGCCGCAAGTACCTCGGCGTCCTGCGTGATCGAGATGCGCTGCTCACCCTCATAGGCTTCCGCCGCAGCCAGTGACGATCCGACAACGCCTTGAACCCTGTCCGAAAACCACCCTTCAAGACCGAAATTAACCGTGATTGTGGCGAACACTGCGACCAGAACAGTCGGCACAAGCGCCACCGCTGCAAAAACGCCCGTTAACCTTAAGTGCAATCGTGATCCTGCTGAACGCGCCCGGCGCGCCGCGATCATTTGCGCTACGCGCTGCATCACCAGCGCCGCAACAACAAGTATATAGACGAGGTCGGCAAGAATGACCGCGCGCAGCCCGCGCGCATTCACGCCCTGATCTAACGGGCCGAGCACCGCAAAAGTCGCCAGCGCCAGAATCGGGCCCAGCCCCACAAGCGCAAAGGTCACGAAGGCTTCAAACCGTCGCTGAGACCGCAATCGGGCGAAATTCGTCCGAAGCGCGCGGGCAGTCAGGCTACTACGCAAACGAGGGGTTCCATCTTGATGGTTAACGCCGCGAACACGTGGCGCTAGGGCAACAACTATGTTGCTTGTTTACATCAACCGACGGCGGCGTGTCACCTGAATATCGAGGTCTGTGATCTTCTTTCTGAGAGTATTTCGGTTAATCCCCAGCAGATCGGCACATTTCGCCTGATTGCCGCCCGTCGCATCAAGCGCGATTTCGATCAGCGGTGTTTCAACCTCGCGTAGAATCCGTTGATATAAGCCCGGCGGCGGCAAGGCCCCACCATGCAAATCGAAATACCTGCGCAAATGCTTCTCGACCGAGCCTGACAACTGGTCACTGCCAGCCCCCGCGAACAAGGGCTCAATCGCAGGCTGACTGCCAAGCACCATTTCAACCTCAGCGCGCGTGATTTCGTCCTCAGCGGCCGTAACAACCAACCTGCGAATCGCATTTTCCAACTGCCGCACATTGCCAGGCCATGAATAAGCGCGAATCAACTCGACTGCATCGGTTCCAAGCGCCCGAATTCCGGTCCCGTCGCGTTCCGCGCGCGCCAGAAAATGCGCGGCCAACAGCGGAATATCGTCCACTCTCTCGCGCAAAGACGGAACATTCAGCGTCACGCCTCCCAAACGGTAATATAGATCTTGGCGAAACAGCCCGCCTTCCATCTTTTGCATCAAATCCTTTTGACTGGTCGCCATAATCCGAGGCGCGCCATCGCCAAGCGTATCCAGCATCCGCACAATCCGCGTCTGGGCGATCTCGTCTAAATCACCGACCTCATCAAACAGAACCGAGCCTGATTGCGCACGTGACAAGATCGTCCCCGGCCCATCCGCACCATCCAGATCAGCGGCAGCGGCCACAACAAATGGCTGGTTTCGTCTGTCTGAGAAATCGTGAATAGCGCGTGCAATCAGTGACTTGCCCGTCCCGCTTTCGCCTGTGATCATCACCGGCAGGTCCGCATTCATCACCCGAGCGACCAGACGGTAAAGCGCCTGCATCTGTGCCGTTCGCCCAACCAGAGGCAGGTCATCTTGCACGCCTTCGCTGGCATCCACACGCACCGGTGCGCGGCGTTTGACCTCCAACGCACGCGCGGCACGCTTCATAAGGTCCGGCAAATCGAAGGGTTTGGGCAAATAGTCATAGGCCTCGGCCTCGGCCGCTTGGATCGCCGTCATGATGGTATTCTGCGCCGAGATAATGATCACGGGCAGATCGGGCCGAATCGCACTGATCTTCGGCAGAGTTTCCAGACCATTTCCATCAGGCATAACAACATCCGAGATCACGAGATCGCCTTTTCCTTCCTCGACCCAACGCATCAAGGTTAACAGGCTTGAGGTGGCATGCACCTTGCACCCCGCCCGCGTTAACGCCTGCGTCAGGACCGTGCGAATGGTGCGATCATCGTCGGCGACAAGGACAGTTCCGTCCATCTATGCGCTCTCCTTAATGTGAGGGGCCATGGGCAACGAGATGCGGAACACTGTCCGACCCGGAGCGCTTTCGACAGCAATCAAACCGCCATGTTCAGAAATAATTTTCGACACCAGCGCGAGGCCAAGCCCCGTGCCATTCTCGCGTCCAGAGATAAACGGCTCGAAAATGTCCCCCGCAATATCTGCCGGCAAACCCGGCCCATCGTCGATGATTTCCACCTGAAGTGGCGCCAATGCGCCAGATCCGTCTTGGCGACGCAGCCTAAGAGACAATTCATAGAATGTTCGGATTTTTATGGTTCCGCCCGACTTGCAGGCCTCAGACGCGTTCTTGAGCAGGTTTAAAAACACCTGAAGCAGCTGATCTGCATCTGCGAGTGTATTGGGCAAAGACGGGTCATATGCCTCGCTGAAGCTGATATGCGCGCCGAATCCGACCATTGCCGATTTGCGGGCTCTCTCCAAGACATCGTGTAAGTTCACCGGGGCTAGAAGCGGTGGCCGGAGGTTTCCGAACTGCTCAACCTGATCAAGAAGCTTCACAATTCGGCGGCTCTCCTCAACTATTAAATCTGTAAGTTCAGCATCTTCCGGGGGTAAGTTCATCCCCAGAAGCTGTGCGGCTCCCGTGATACCAGCCAGCGGATTCTTAATCTCATGCGCAAGCATCTCCGCCATGCCAATGGCAGATTTTGCTGCGGTCTGTGTGCTCAACGCGCGGCCCAAGCGGCCGGCAATCTCGCGCGGCTCCATCAAGATTAATATCTCGTCGGCCACGTCTTGCAGCGGGCCAATCTGGAGGTTGCACTGAACAGCTGGGCGTTCACCGGTTCCGACATCCACATCGGAAATGAATAATGGAGACTGGTTCTCCCGCACCCGCTGCACGGCTTCTTCCAGCGGCGCATCAACCAACAAGCGGTCCCAAACGCGCGCGCCCAGTAAGGCTTTGGCCGAGTTGTTCATGAAGTTTTCAGCCGCCGGGTTTATATCGGAGATCATGTTTTCGGCGTCGATAATCAACGCCGGGATCGGCAGCGACACCCAAAGAGCTTTGGTGCGAGAGGTCATGCGGCCTGCCCCACATCCGTCCGCGCGCCGCCTTCGATCGCGCGCACCATCGCAGCTAGAACAACGCTTGGATCAATTTGGGTCAGCACGAGGCGTCGGTCAGGCCCGGTTTGCAAGCCGAGCGCGTCCAGATACCACCCCATCTGTTTGCGCGCGACGCGCAGTCCGAGGTTCTTGCCATATAACATAAGCATTGCATCGTAATGCTCTGAAATTACATCTATAAGATCAGATTTACATGGCATGCCGTAGTCAGCGTCTTCACTAAGCCCAGCCTGAATCTGGCGCAGCAACCAAGGCCGCCCGCGCGCACCGCGTCCAATCATGACGCCATCTGCACCCGACGCGGCCAACGCGGCCCTTGCTGAGGCCAAGTCCACAATATCACCGTTCGCCAGCACCGGGATCGAGACGGCGCTTTTCACGGCACCGATGGCGGCCCAATCCGCGCTGCCTTTGTAGAACTGGCACCGCGTGCGCCCATGGACCACCAACCGCTGCACGCCTGCGGATTCCGCGCGCTTGGCCAGATCAGCCGCGTTGAGGCAACTGTCATCCCATCCAAGACGCATTTTGAGGGTCACGGGCAGCTTCGTCGCGCCCACAACCGCATCGATCAGGGTTAACGCATGGTCCAAATCCCGCATAAGGGCCGAACCGGAATAGCCTTTTGTCACTTTCTTGGCCGGGCATCCCATATTTATGTCAATCAGCTCCGCACCTTGCGCCTCGGTAATCCGCGCGGCCTCAGCCATCCAATGCGCCTCGCGTCCGGCAAGTTGCACCGCTGTTGGCGTGCCTTGCCTGTCGCCCACAAGCGCCTTGTCACGTGTGCCAGGGCGCGCATTAACCATGTCTTGGCTTGCAACCATCTCTGAAACGACGAAATCCGCGCCAAACCGCGAGACCACGTTCCGAAACGGCAGATCTGTGATCCCCGCAAGCGGAGCCAATGCGACGATGGGACGGTTTTTCCCATCATGCGGCGTATTTCCGGGCGTGAATGCCTTGGAAACGATCAAACGCTTATTCCTTGTGCAGATGCATGACCTAGCTACCGCGCACCCCGATTTACAACAAGCCGACGATGTAATCTTAACCATCTGGTTTTCAATATGCCTATTTTTTAGGCGCACCTACCCCCCTGTTTGATCGCAGATTGCACGCTTGGCGAACCGCGCTTAATCAGATCGCACCCAGTCCTGACCCCGAGATCAACTATGCCCAGAACAGCAGCCATAATCGTCGCCGCCGGGCGAGGCATCCGCGCTGGCGGCGGTCTTCCAAAGCAGTGGCGGCCTCTGGCGGGGCAGCGCGTGATCGATTGGACCCTTGCGGCATTCAAAACCCATCCATCTGTGGATAACATTGTAATTGTGCATCATTCTGGGGATTTAGCCCATATCGGGGGGCTCGATGTTGTCTGCGTGCAAGGCGGTGACAGCCGCAATGCGTCGGTTCGCAACGGTTTGGAGGCCTTGGCCACCCTCAATCCACCGCCTGAGCGCGTTCTGATCCATGATGCGGCGCGCCCTGCGACCTCCCAAGCGCTGATCTCGGCTGTGTTAACCATGCTCGACCATTCTGACGCCGCAGCCCCCGCCTTGGCGGTCACAGACGCGCTCTGGCGCGGTGCGGACGGTCATGTCACCGGCACCCAAGACCGCGACGGGCTTTACCGCGCGCAGACCCCGCAAGGGTTTCGTTTTGACGCAATCCTCAAGGCGCACCGCAACACAGACGGCCCTGCTGCCGATGACGTCGAGGTCGCGCGCAAGGCAGGTCTTGCCGTTTCCATCATTTCGGGGGACGAAGACAACCTAAAGATCACGCGGCCCGAGGATTTCGCGCGCGCCGAACGGATATTGAAGGGTCGTGACATGGATATACGCGTCGGAAATGGGTTTGATGTCCATAGGTTCGGGGACGGAGCTCATGTAACGCTTTGCGGTATAGACATTCCGCATGAGCGCGGCCTGCAAGGGCACTCGGACGCCGATGTTGGAATGCATGCGGTCACGGACGCCATCTACGGGGCGCTTGGAGATGGTGATATTGGCCAACACTTCCCGCCCAGCGATCCGCAATGGAAGGGGGCGGCCAGCGAGATCTTCCTGCGCCACGCCTGCGATCTGGCCCGGACCCGCGGCTTCACGATCACCCATGCCGATTGCACTTTGATCTGTGAACACCCGAAGATCGGCCCGCATGCCCCTGCGATGAAAGCAAAAATGGCCGAGATCATGATGCTTGATCCGGACCGTATCAGCGTCAAAGCCACCACGTCCGAGCGTTTGGGCTTTACAGGACGCGGTGAAGGCATCGCCTCCATCGCCACAGCAACTCTGGTGCGGGTATGAGCTGGGCCATCGCAACCATCCTCGGCGTCGGCCATCTGCGTCCAGCGCCGGGCACATGGGGCTCGCTCGCCGCGTTCCCTTTGGCCTGGGGGCTGCACATCTTGGGCGGCTGGCAGCTTCTGCTGTTGGCAACATGTGGATTATTCGCAATTGGACTGTGGGCAACCCGCGTCCAGACGGAAGGCACAGACAACCATGATCCGTCAGAAATCGTTGTAGATGAGGTGGTTGGACAGTGGATATCTCTGCTACCCGTCTCAATCGGCGCAAGCATGATGTCCACAAGCGTATTGGCGCTTTGGCCCGGTTTGGTCGCCGCATTTATTGCATTTCGACTGTTCGATATCTGGAAACCGGGCCCGGTTGGATGGGCAGACAAGCGTGATGATGCGCTCGGCGTGATGCTGGACGATGTGATCGCTGGCCTACTGGCTGCGATCACTGTTGTTGCATTGGCAGCGCTTGCGCATGGGGTATTGATGTGACCGATCCGGGTGCCTTGGTCGCCCATCTGGCCGCAAAAGGCCTGCGCGTGACCACTGCCGAGAGCTGCACAGGTGGTCTTGTCGCCGCCGCGCTAACGGATGTGCCGGGATCCTCGGAAGTGTTTGAACAAGGTATCGTAACCTACTCGAATAACGCCAAAATAAGACTTCTCGGGGTGCGCCCGAATACACTTGAGGCCCATGGCGCTGTCTCAGAAGAGGTCGCCTGCGAAATGGCACAAGGCGCGCTTAGAGGCAGCGGCGCAGATATAGCAATTTCGATCACCGGAATAGCTGGCCCGGGCGGATCAGAATTCAAGCCAGAGGGTCGGGTTTGCTTCGGTCTTGCCGTCATTCACAACTTATCAAGCGAAACCATAGAGTTCGGGGCCATAGGTCGTGCAAATGTTCGCCAAGCCGCGCGCAATCATGCGCTCGCGTTGATCGCTCAGGCGTCCGGGTTCGCTCTATAGAGCGCTGCAGCGCGCGCCTCAAATGCGCGCACGATCCGGTGCATGGCCTCGTTAAAAACGACACCAATTATGCCCTGTAAAACCCTGTTCTTAAATTCAAAATCTACGAGGAACGATACATCGCACTCGCCATCCTTACGATCCGCAAACGACCAGGTTGAGTGCATGTATTTGAACGGACCGTCCAAATACTCCGTCTCTATGGTCATTAAATCATCCGCAAGGCCTACCTTGCTTGCAAATTTCTCCCGGAACACCTTGAACGACACAACAAGGTCTGCGGTCATCTCGCGCCCGCCCTCAACCGGCACCACAGACGTCACGCGCGCGGCCGCACACCACGGCAAGAACTGCGGATAGGACGCGACGTCCCCCACCAAATCGTACATTTGACGCGCTTGGTAGGGCATCTGGCGGGTCTCGGCGTGGTGTGGCATTGAACGTCTTGTTGCTTGTTGTCAGTGTGCTTGCTGTCGTAGGTTTGTTGAGGAAATTCAAGGGGGCGTCATGGCGCAGCAGGACTATGTGATCGACCGAATGATCTCGGCCAAATCTATTGCGGCTCGGATCGAGGTATTGGCGACCGAGATTGAAACCGCGTTCGCGGGCACCGACAAGCTTGTTGTTGTTGGACTTTTGCGCGGCAGCTTCGTCTTTATCGCCGATCTGGTGCGCGAATTGGACCTGCCGGTGGAGGTCGATTTTCTTGAGGCCTCGTCTTACGGCGACGGAATGGAAAGCACCCGTGAAGTTCGGATTATGAAAGACCTGCGCGGCAAGATCGAAGGGCGCGACGTGCTTTTGGTCGAAGACATCGTTGATACAGGCCATACCCTGCGTTTTGTCACGGGGCTGCTAAAATCCCGCAAACCACGAAAGCTGGAAACCATTGCCCTGCTCGACAAACCCACGCGGCGGGAGGTCGACATCAAGGCAAGCTGGACCGGATTCGAGATCCCTGACGAATTCGTGGTGGGGTATGGGATTGATTATGCACAGCGCAACCGAAACCTGCCCTATATCGGGAAAGTTCGTTTCACAACTTAAGCTTACGTGCTGTCCCTAATCCTGCGCAGCATCCGCAAATCGGCATCGCTGAGCTTATCGGGAACATCTTCCTTGCGCTCTTCACCGTCGCGCAACGCAATTGCCAGACTAACCAGCACTGCGCCGGTGATAGCCATACCTGCAACGGCTTTGATGAATAGCGGAAGAACGTCTCGCAATTCGTTGGAAAAGCGTAAGAAATTGTCGTTGAGAAGGAAGATCGTTAGCCCGTAGATCATGCCTGACAGGATAAGAAGGAGGATCGCTTTGATCGCGCCACCACCGACGGTGCGGGGAAAGCGCAATGTGCTGGGCGTCAGGAATGGGACGGCCAGAAGCACGCCAAACACGCCTAGAAGACCAATAAGCCCTTCGCGGGGCATCACGCGGCCCACGAACCCCATCATATCCTCGGCCAACCAGGCCTCGGACCACAGGATCCACGAAAACCACAAAAAGACAGCCCCATAGACCCGTGTGACGAGCCAGGAGCTGACTTTGTAGGATTTTATGATCCCGCCCCCCTGATCATCGGCGCGCCGCTGAGCGGAGGCTGTATCAGGAAGACGGTTCATATCAGCGCTTAGGCCACTGCTTCGTAAGAAGCGTGGTCCATGCCTTCTTCGGCACGATCGGTCACGCAAACACGGCCAATGGCCATGCAAAACATGCCGATAAGGGCGGTGGCACCTGCAAAATCATGCGGGATGCTGGGGTTTTGGAAGGCGGCAATCGCCAAACCAAGGGTGCCTAGACCCAGTCCAATAGCAAAGCCGCCTGTGAAGCGGCGCATTTTCATAGTGGTGTTCATAACTGACCTCGTCTGCTCGGGTTTGTTGTGCCGACATTAAGACCATTTGGATGAGACGCCACAAAGACCAAAACAAGACGATTTCAGGTCATGCCTGCCCCAATTTTGACAAACGCGCCGCACGTAACTGCGCGAAGTCGTCGCCCGCATGATAGCTCGACCGGGTCAGAGGCGTGGCCGAGACCATTAAGAAGCCTTTGCCATAGGCGGCCTTCTCATAGGCTTTGAACTCGTCGGGGGTCACAAACCTGTCGACCGCGTGGTGTTTGGGAGTTGGCTGCAAGTATTGCCCGATTGTCAGAAAATCAACATCGGCCGCGCGCATATCGTCCATCACTTGGCCGACACCTTGGCGATCTTCGCCCAAACCGACCATCATGCCCGACTTGGTAAATATCGTAGGATCAATCTCTTTGACGCGCTGCAAAAGCCGCAAGGAATGGAAATATCGCGCGCCCGGACGCACTGTAGGATAGAGGCCCGGCACCGTTTCCAGATTATGATTGAATACATCAGGCTTTGATTTGACCACAATCTCAACCGCTTCTGGCGCACACTTCAAGAAATCCGGCGTCAGAATCTCGATCGTGGTGCCGGGCGATTGCTTGCGAATGGCGCGGATGGTTTGGGCGAAATGCTCGGCCCCGCCATCCTCGACATCGTCGCGGTCAACCGACGTAATTACAACATGGTTAAGCCCGAGCTTCTTGACCGCATCGGCCACGCGCCCCGGCTCGAACACATCCAGCGCCGAGGGCTTGCCGGTGGCAACGTTGCAAAAGGTACAGCCGCGCGTGCAGATATCGCCCATGATCATCATGGTTGCGTGGCCCTGGGACCAGCATTCACCAATATTCGGACAGCCCGCTTCTTGGCATACCGTGACCAGATTGTTGTCGCGGATGATCTGCTTGGTGTCTTCAAAGCCCTGCCCGGTCGGAGCTTTTACGCGAATCCAGTGCGGCTTCTTAGGTTGGGCCTGATCTGGGCGGTGCGCCTTCTCAGGGTGACGGCCTTCGGGGATGGTCAGATCGCGCATGGTGCCTCCGGTTTTGCCCGGCAAATATAAGGCAGGGTCGGCTGCGTTGACAGGGTATTAAAGACGCAGGCCGCTATGCGCGCCCGGCATGGCCCGGATGTAGCCTCAAAACAATGCGGCGCGGCGAGGACTGACCCTGCCCCGCCGCGCCTGCCAGACAAGCCGCCGCCACCACGCGACGCCTTCCTGATGCTGTTGTCTTAGCCGAGCGGCGGACGGTCCTGTCCGTGCAGCGCGGTGTAGTGCTGGGCCAGACGCTGCAATGCGATCCGCAGCACAATCTTGCCCGAGCGCGCCGACCAGCCCATCCGCTTCTCGGCCGCCTCCAGCCCTTCCAGATGGCAACAGCACCGCAACACCACATCGCCCAGACCGGGGCCGAGATCCGCCAAAGCCGCCTGCACTCGGGCTCGCGCATCCGAAGGCCCCTCGGCAGGTCCGCGCCCGGCGCCAAAGCCACCGCGCGCGCCGGGCGTCAAGAACCGCTCCCAGTTCTGTCCGACCCGTGGACCCATTTGCGCCAACTCGAAATCTTCGCGCAGCCGCTCGCCCGCGATCACCAACGTCTCGCTCAGAAACGCGCTGCCATCTTTGCTTTTGCGCCGCGACAGCGCCATGAGCGGGCTTTCAGCCAAGTTCACGCGCACCGCACGGCGCGCACCACCCTGCCCGTCTGCAACCGCGCGTTGTCCCCAGTCACGGTGCTGGTCGGAAAAGCGGTCGCCGGCATCGGTCTGCACCGGGTTTGCGTGCTCCGACAGCAACCGCTTCAGCGCCGCGCGGCCCACATTTGTGATCGCATATTGATGCACGCGGCCCTTGCGCACGCATTTGATCCAGTCTTTCAGCGCAAAGGCTTGGGCAAAGCGGCGGTCCACCTTGGCTGTGCGCACTGGCATATCGTCTTTCATGCGCAGCACGACCGCTTGGTCCATGTTTTCCGAGACAGCCAGGACCGCTTCGCTTTCACTGAGACGGCGCAAGATACGGCGCGCCTCGCGCTCCAGATCAGACTGGTTGGGCAGATTGAGGGTGCGGGAATGCAGAGACATGGTGTCCGTTTCCTTATGAGAACCAATATGATCAGGGTGCTGACCCAACGCATCAAGCGCTTGATCCACCAATGGATCATCGCGCTGTGCCTCGATCCGGCGCACTTGGCGCAGCACGGTCGAGGCAGAGACATTGTCGCGCAAGGCCAATTTGCGCAAAGAGCAGCCATGATCCGTATGGGTCAGATACCGCTTAGCGGCGTCTGGCACCCAAACTGGAAACATTGTTTCTGATATTGACGATCTAGCTGTCATTTATCGGCTCCCATCCTGCAAAATCATGCAACCTTTAGTTGTTTTCCCCTGAAATTGGTTAAGAAGACGTTAATCATCGTTAGATTGTTTCCAATATGAAAACAAGGATAATTGAAGCGAACGCCCCTCAGCCTTGCCCCGCAACACAGCCTTAGGTTGTGCAACATCTGTGGATAGATTTCTCAACCGGAGCCGATTCCATGACCGATTCAAACTGCTTTCCGCCCCTGCGCCGCCCTCGCACCCTCGTGCAAGCCGCCCGCTTTGCATTGGGGGATTTCCGTCGTGAGCGTCATACAAAGAAGGTGCTCAGGCTGGATCGCCTGCCGTCCAGCGCAAGGTTGTTGAGGTTGCTGACGGATCTAGAGCAAGACACCGAAACAATGCGAAAGAACGGCGATGCCCGCTATTCTGTCAGCCGCCATATCATCGTTTTGGCGGCGCTTATGACCGAGATGTCGTTGATCTCGGCGGCAAAGGCTGCGCCAGAAACGAAAAACGCCCCGCTGGAACGAACCAACGGGGCGCAAATGGAAACAGTCTAAGTAGGCTTACATAAAGCTGTCGGGCATCGACGATTTCTTCTGCGCCACATACTCGGCCAGCGCGCCTGCAATGCTGGGGTCCAATGCGGGTTGCTGGTAGTCGCCAAGCAGCTTTTTGACGCGCGCGGCCGCCAAGGTCGCGGTGTCGCGCGCGCCCTCGTCTTCCCAAGTCTCGAACGGTTTGTAATCGAGCAACGAGCTGCGCCAGAACGCATCTTTGAAGTTGGCATGGGTGTGTTCGCACCCCAAGTAATGCCCGCTTGGACCCACTTCACGGATCGCGCCCATGGCTTGTGCGTTCTCGTCGTAAGTCACGCCTTGGGCCAATTTATGCAATGCTCCCAATTGGTCAGCGTCCATCACGAACTTCTCAAACGACGCGACAAGCCCGCCTTCGAGCCACCCGCAGGAATGCAGCATAAAGTTAACGCCTGCGAGAAGCGCTGCATTTAGCGAGTTCGCACTCTCATATCCGGCTTGGGCATCCGGCAGTTTCGATCCGCAAAATCCACCGCCCGAGCGGTATGGCAGCTTCATCCGCCGCGCGAGTTGCCCCGCCCCATAGGTGATTTGCGCGGCCTCCGGCGTGCCGAAGGTCGGCGCGCCTGAGTTCATGTCGATCGAGGTCACAAATGTGCCGAAAATCACCGGGCTGCCGGCGCGCACCAGCTGCGAATAGGCCACGCCCGCCATCACTTCCGCCAAAACTTGCGTCAGCGTCCCCGTCACGGACACTGGCGCCATTGCGCCCCCGACAATGAACGGCGACAGGATCGAGGCTTGGTTGTTGGCCGCAAACACCTCCATCGCGCCCATCATCGTCGCGTCAAACGTCAACGGCGAGTTCACGTTAATCAGCGATGTCATCACCGTGTTGGACTGCACGAACTCTTTGCCAAACAGGATCTCGCACATATCGACACTGTCTTGGGCGCGGCTGGGCTCGGTCACGGCCCCCATAAAAGGCTTATCGCTCAGGGTCATATGGGCCAGCAGCATATCAAGATGGCGCTTGTTGACCGGAATATCGGTGGGCTCGCAGACCGTGCCGCCGGAATGGTGCAGCCAAGGCGACATATAGGCCAGCTTCACGAATTTCTGAAAATCATCCAGCGTCGCATAGCGCCGCCCGCCGTCCTGGTCGCGCACGAAAGGCGGGCCGTAGACTGGGGCCAGCACCATGTTTTTGCCGCCGATGACCACCGATTTTGACGGATCACGCGCGACTTGGGTGAACTCAGACGGCGCGGTGGCGCATAATTTGCGCGCCAAACCGCGCGGAATGCGCACGCGTTCGCCGCTGACATGCGCGCCGGCGGCCCTCCAACGCTCGAGCGCCTCCGGGTTATCGACGAAATTAACCCCGATCTCTTCCAGCACCGTGTCGGCGTTGTGCTCGATGATCGCGATAGCTTCCTCGTTGAGGATCTCGTAATTGGGGATGTTGCGCTCGATATACTTGGCCGTCTCGATGCGCACCGCACTATGGGCCGCGCGCCTTGCTGCGCCGCCGCCACCGCGCGCCCGTCGTGTTCCAGACCCCGTATCACTCATGCGCTTGCGTCCTTCTTTCGCCCGCATCTGCGCGAGCCATTTCGTGTTAACGCGGTTTTAGGCACCGCGCGCCTGCAATCCGTCGTCAAAGGCGGCGCTTAGGGGCGCAAAACGACATTCACCCGCTTGCACGACCGCGCGCGCTTGGCTAATTCGAGGCCTATGACACATACCTCCCACGAGCGCCTTTTGATCGTCGATTTCGGCAGCCAGGTCACGCAACTGATTGCGCGGCGGCTGCGCGAGTTGAACGTGTATTGCGAAATCCACCCGTTTAACGCGGTCACACCTGAGTTTTTGGCGGCATTTGCGCCCAAAGCGGTGATTTTATCCGGCGGTCCGGCTTCGGTGACAAACCCCGACGCGCCGCGCCCCCCGGTCGAGGTGTTCTTAGCAGGCGTGCCAGTTTTGGGCGTATGCTACGGCCAGCAAGTGATGATGGATATGCTGGGCGGCAAGGTCGAGCGCGGGCATGGCACTGCCGAATTTGGCCGCGCCTATGTGACCAAAACCAGTGAGTTAACCTTAACGTCCGATTGGTTCGACCAAGGCCCCGAGCAGGTCTGGATGAGCCACGGCGACCATGTCAGCCAAATCGCACCGGGGTTTGAGGTCTACGGCACCTCCCCCAACGCGCCTTTTGCGATCACCGCTGATCTTGCGCGCAATTTCTACGCCGTGCAGTTCCACCCTGAGGTGCATCACACCCCCCGCGGCAAGGAATTCTACGCAAATTTCGTCAAACTGGCCGGATTTAGCGGCGATTGGACCATGGGCGCTTACCGCGAACAGGCCATTGAGGCGATCCGCACGCAAGTTGGCGACAAACGCGTGATCTGCGCGCTGTCTGGTGGCGTCGATAGCTCCGTCGCTGCGGTCTTGATCCACGAGGCGATTGGCGAACAGTTAACATGTGTGTTTGTCGATCACGGCCTTATGCGCCTGAACGAGGCCGAAGAAGTCGTTGGCATGTTCCGCGACCACTATAATCTGCCGCTGATCCATGCCGAAGAACAAGAACGCTTCCTTAGCGCGCTCGACGGCGTCAGCGATCCTGAGACCAAGCGCAAGATCATTGGCGGGCTGTTTATCGAGGTGTTCGAGCATCACGCCAAGGCCATTGGCGGGGCAGATTTTCTGGCCCAAGGCACGCTCTATCCAGATGTGATCGAGAGCGTCAGCTTCTCGGGCGGGCCTTCTGTGACGATCAAATCGCACCATAATGTCGGTGGTCTGCCCGAGCGGATGAATATGGGTCTGGTCGAGCCGCTGCGCGAATTGTTCAAAGACGAGGTCCGCGCTTTGGGCCGCGAGTTGGGCCTGCCCGATCATTTCATTGGCCGTCACCCCTTCCCCGGACCAGGCCTTGCGATCCGCTGTCCCGGCGAGATTACCCGCCCGAAGCTGGAAATCCTGCGCAAGGCGGACGCTGTCTTCATCGACCAGATTCGCAAGCACGGGCTTTACGACGAGATCTGGCAAGCCTTCGTGGCGATCCTGCCCGTGCGCACTGTGGGCGTGATGGGCGATGGGCGGACCTATGATTTTGCCTGCGCGCTGCGCGCTGTCACTTCCGTCGATGGCATGACCGCAGATTACTATCCGTTCGAGCACGCGTTTCTGGGCGAGACCGCCACGCGCATCATCAACGAGGTGCCCGGCATCAATCGCGTGACCTACGACATCACCTCCAAACCCCCCGGAACCATCGAGTGGGAGTAGTTATTCTAGTGTAAGTTATTGATATTAAACAATAATTAACTTACACATTTGTTTCACGTATAAAATTAATCGTTGATTTAATTGAAGTTTTCTCGTACAGTTACACAGAATGTTGCACAAACGTGTGACTACTGAAAATAATAGTAACTCTGCGAGCAAACGTGGTACTTAAAAAACAAAACTTTGCTGAAGGCGAAATAGCAATATTTGATGAAGCTTGTGTGTACAAGCGAGGCGAGTATTGGCAGTTTCGCTTGTGGTTGCCTAAAGAGAACAAGTACGCACGTAAAAGCCTACGCACACGCAGCGAAAGCACTGCTGTAGAGCGTGGTAAAGCAGCTTACTTAGAGATTTACGGCAACTTGCAGCAAGGTAAGAGTTACTTTTCGATTACCACCAAAGAAGGTGTTGAGAAGTACTTGAGCTTTCGCAAACGTGACGTTGAGCTTGGACACATAGTGAGTGGACGCTTAGCAACAATCGCAACACATCTACAGCACTTTCTAAGTTTCATTGGTAAAGACACCAAGCTTAAAGAACTAGAGCGCACAGACTGCGAAAACTACTTCTACTATCGCCACAAAGCCACCAACACCAAAGTCAAACAAGTCACCGTGCAGAATGAACAGAGCACTATTAATGCACTGATGAAGTGGCTGAATAAGAACGGCGAGACGCACATTGACAGCTTTGAATTTAAGAAGTTGCCACGCTTAGACAAAGGCAACGAAGCGATACGCAGAGCAACACTTACTAACGATGAATACGAAGCACTGTATCGTGCTATGCGTACTTACTGTGCCAAACACAACAAGCTAGATGACGTTGAGCTTATAGTGCGAAAAATCGTGCAGCACTACGTTCTTATCGCAGCTAACAGTGGCTTACGAGTTGGCGAACAACGACAGTTACGTTGGAGTGACGTGCAGCTAGAGCGACACTCAGCAAACGGTACGGAGCAAACGCTAGCACGTATTCACGTTCGAGCAGAGACAAGTAAAGTGCGAACTAGCCGTACCTTCTTGTGTCGTAACGGACAGTACTTCGAACGCTTACGCGAAATATCTAAGCCAAAGAATAGTGATGAACTTGTGTTTACGATTGATGGTGAAAATCAAATCACACAACGTACAATGCTGTATCACTGGCACAAGATGATTGAGTTAGCTGAGATTGATGACAGAGAAACACGTGACTTAGTACCATACAGCTTGCGTCACTTTATGATTACGCAGCGTATTATGAGTGGTTTAACGTTTAGGCAGATAGCAGATATGTGTGGCACTAGCGTGGCACAGATTGAAAAGACGTATTACCACCTTAACGACGAAATCCGTTTAACCAACGCTGTAGCTGACTATAGACGTAACGCAGATGGAACAATAGAGGTGCTCTAAATGACGAAGGAAGTGAAGATGAAAGTCGACATAGGTAATGACAAAGTTGAGGATTGGTTAGTTGAATATCTAGGTGGACAAAGCCTCTTTACAATACTGCGGTTTTGCAAAAAGTCGAAACGCAGAGAGGCTCTTGATGTAATGGTGGAAAGCCCGGAGTATCAAGCCATCAAAGATAAGGTAAGATTTGATTCAAAAGGTAACATGTCGATAATCTTTCCTTCAGAAAAACATAAGACTCTAGCGATGCTTAAATAGAGATGTTAAAACGCAAAATCCGTCCAAAAACATCTTACTTACTAATAAATGCCATGATTGATTGAGAAATGAAACATGAAAAAAGCAACGAGACAATTGCTTAAGTTTCTGGAGAAATCAAATCCTAAAGCGGCTACAATTTCAGTGAAACCGCTATACTTTGCAGCTTCAGTGGAAAATCATTGCTTTGAAAATGTGATGCGTTTCCTTAACGACAATGAAGATTGGGTATTGCGAAGTGGGTGGCTTGTAGGAGATTACTTCGGCGAAAATGGCACAGCAGTAATGCCGCACTACTGGGTATATAGCCCAAGTGAAAAAATTGATTGCGAAATCACGCCATTCAAAGATGCGCAAAGATATGCGTATGTATTAGATTTAGAAATAGCTAGCAATATCGACGAAGAGCGCAAACTTAGTGTGCCAGTTTCCTTGAAGATAAATTCAGATGGAAGTTTGAGCGCAAGTACGGGAGAAAATCGATTTGTTGCGCTGACTGGGATTGATTACAAAACTCTTTACGATTTAGTTGATTAATTCAGCTGCGTTACGCTTCATTTCATCATTTACTGTCACATATCTCTGAGTTGTTTGAATACTTCTGTGCCCTGCCATATCCGCTAGCACAAACACACTAACACCTCTCTGACTAAGTGCAGTAAGCCAAGTACGTCTGCCACTGTGTGATGTAGCCCCACTAATCCCAGCACGTGCGTACAAGCGTTGTAAGTGCTGTGTAGCTGTATTTGCACTAAAGTGTGCTTGCTTCTGTGTAGAGAACAAATAACCGTGCTGTGGCTGTTTGTTTAAGCTGTTAACTGTCACATCCCGGACGGTAGTATGGCTGCTTCTTGAACAGCTCTGGCCTGAGTTTGTGCCAGTCTTTCATCGCCTGCAAGGGGGGCTTGCTGCCCAAGGCGGACTGCGGCAGCTGCTGGTT